>ULNM01037596.1_pt1 | contig 11337 bp, 10 predicted proteins | sample 1951921 | NCBI WGS metagenome assembly ULNM01 (sample SAMEA4835577, study PRJEB28245) | human gut metagenome | biome: gut microbiome; material: fecal sample | place: Denmark | collected 2008
TGACTGGTCTTCCTGACGGATATGGACGTGGCCGTATAATAGGAGATTACAGACGAGTTGCTCTATATGGAGTTGATGCTTTAATTGCCGAAAAGAAAGAAGAATTAGACATCTTAGATGTTGACGAGTTTACAGAGGAAATAATTCGTGACAGAGAAGAAATTGCAGAACAGATTAAGGCACTTGAAGATTTAAAGAAAATGGCTGAAAAATATGGCTTTGATATATCTCTTCCAGCTTCTAATTCTAAAGAAGCTGTTCAATGGTTATATTTCGGATACTTAGGAGCTATAAAAGACCAAAATGGTGCAGCTATGTCTCTTGGTAGAACTTCTACTTTCTTAGATATATATTTTGAAAGAGATTTAAACTCTGGTGCAATAACAGAATCTCAAGTTCAAGAATTGATAGATCAATTTGTTATAAAGCTAAGAATGGTTAGATTCTTAAGAGCTCCTGAATATAATGCTTTATTTAGTGGAGACCCTGTATGGGTTACTGAAAGTATTGGTGGTATGGGAATTGATGGAAGAACTTTGGTTACAAAAAATTCATTCAGAATTTTGCATACTTTAGAAAACTTAGGATCTGCTCCTGAACCAAATCTAACAGTTCTATGGTCAAAGAATTTACCAAAATCATTCAAAGATTACTGTGCAAAAATATCAATAGGTACTTCTTCTATTCAATATGAAAATGATGACTTGATGAGAGCATCATTAGGAGATGATTATGGTATTGCTTGTTGTGTATCTGCTATGAGAATTGGAAAGCAAATGCAATTTTTTGGTGCAAGAGCTAATATAGCAAAAGCTTTACTTTATGCTATCAATGGTGGTAAAGACGAAATCACCGGTAAACAAGTTACCCCAATGTATGCTCCTATCACATCTGAATATTTAGATTATGATGAAGTTGTGGCTAAATATGACCAAATGCTTGATTATGTTGCTAAAATTTATATAAAAGCCTTAAATGCTATTCACTATATGCACGATAAATATTCTTATGAAGCTCTAGAAATGGCTCTTCACGATAGAACTATACTTCGTACTATGGCTTGTGGAATAGCTGGTCTTTCAGTAGCTGTCGACTCTTTATCAGCTATTAAATATGCTAAGGTAAGAGTTATTAGAAATGAAGATGGCCTTGCAACAGATTATGAAATTGAAGGCGATTTCCCTAAATACGGAAATGACGACGATAGAGTTGACGAAATTGCTGTTAATTTAGTAAAGAACTTCATGAAGAAATTAGAAGGCCATATAACTTATAGAAATTCTAAGCCAACACAGTCAATTCTTACTATTACATCAAATGTTGTATATGGCAAAAATACAGGAAACACTCCTGACGGAAGAAGAGCCGGAGCTCCTTTCGGACCTGGTGCAAATCCTCTTCACGGTAGAGACACAAATGGTGCTTTAGCAGTAATGAATACTATCGCAAAACTACCTTATGAGTATTCAGAAGACGGAATATCTTTCACATTCTCAATTACTCCTGGTACTCTTGGAAAAGATGAAGAAACAAAAATCAGCAATTTAGTAAGTATGTTAGATGGTTATTTTATACAGTCAGGACATCATATTAATGTAAACGTTTTTGATAGAGCTTTACTTGTAGATGCAATGGAACATCCAGAAAAATATCCTCAACTTACAATTCGTGTTTCTGGTTATGCAGTAAACTTTGTAAAGTTAACAAGAGAACAACAATTAGATGTTATAAATAGAACAATTCACGAAAAAATTTAGTTTTGAAAGGACCAAAATACAATGCAGGATATAGACTCAATAAACTGCCCTATTCATTCGTTCGAAACTTTTGGTGCTGTTGATGGTCCAGGTATTCGATTTGTAATATTTACACAAGGCTGTAATCTTCAATGTAAATATTGTCAGAATAGAGATACTTGGGCTCATCAAGGTGGTACTATCTATTCAGTTAGAGAAGTTTTGGACAAAATCGAAAGATATAAAAATTATATAATTCCTTCTGGTGGCGGAGTTACAGTTAGTGGTGGCGAACCTTTACTTCACATTGATTTTTTAATTGCTTTATTTGAAGAATTAAAGAAAAAAGGATTTTCCACTGCTATTGACACATCCGGTGTAATAAGCATTACAGATAAGGTCGATAAATTAATTGATTTAACAGATTTATTCTTACTAGATATAAAATGTATTAATAATGAGATTTGTAAAGAGCTAACTGGTGTTTCTAATCAGAAAGAATTAGAATTTGCTAAGTATTTAGATTCCAAAGGTAAACATATGTGGATTAGACAAGTTATCGTTCCTGGTTATACAGATAAGGAAGAGGATTTACTTAAATTAAAAGAATTTATCTCTTCTTTAAAAACTGTTGACAAAGTAGATTTCCTTGCCTACCACGATATGGGTAAATTTAAATGGACAAATCTAGGGTTGTCTTATCCTCTCGAAGGAGTAAGAGTGGCAACACAAGATGACATAGATAGAGCAAAAAAAATCTTCGCCTAATTGGCGAAGTTTTTTTAATTATGCGATTAAATCTATTACTAATCCACAGATTACACCTATTACAAATAAGATTGATGTAATTCCTAAATTTTCTTTTACATGTTTATTTGCTTTATATAACACTAATATTCCAACCCCTGAACCAACAAGTAATCCTGCCATCATTGAGCCAAAGCTAATTAGTTGCGACAAATATAATTTTGTTATTATTACTGAACTAGCACAGTTTGGAATCAGACCGAATAATGCACATAAAAGCACTCCAACAACTGGAACACTAGTTAGAAAACTTGATATCTTTTCTTCTCCTATAATTGCCACTAAGCTATTTATAATTAAAGTTATTATAAATATAAATATTACAATATTAACTGTATGTTTTATTGCTGATTTAAGAATTCCGTGTTCACAGTCACAATGTTCATCGTGGCACATATGCTCTATTGCATTTTCTTCTTTTTTATTCTTACGAACTATTGAAGCTATTGCATCAATTATAAATCCAAAGATTACACCTATTAAGATTTTAATTAACAATATTTTTAATATTACTTGAATTGGTGCTGCTTCCGAAATCAGTATAGGAAGCATTTCATCAGATGTCGACAAAAATATTGCAATAAGCGTTCCTAGTGTTATAATCCTTCCTGCATACAAGTTAGAAGCTACTGCTGAAAAACCACATTGTGGAACTACTCCCAAGATTCCTCCCCACAAAGGACCAAACTTACCAGATTTCTTAACAATTTCTTTTGTCTTCCCTTCTGTTTTATGTTCTATATATTCCATTAATAAATAAACCAAAAATAAAAACGGTATTAATTTTGCCGTATCTATCAGTGTTTCTAGAAAAATATCTTTTATTATTTCTGTCATCCTTTTCTCCTATTTACATAAATATCTATATAATATTAACACATTTTGCTCAAATGTGCAATAATTAATAATATTTTCTTTGTTTTCTAATATATTTATACAAAGGAGAGTGTCTTTTGAGTAGATTTTATACAGTTTCTTTAAAAAGAAATATCGTTCCAATTATTTTTGTTATTTTCTTGATAGGATTAGTTCTTTTTTCCAGAAGTAATCTTTATGCTGCTAAGGCCGGACTAAAACTATGGGCAAATAATGTTGTTCCAAGCCTTTTTCCCTTTTTTATTGCTACCAATCTTTTAGGTCATACAAATGTTATAAATTGCATTAGCAAACGCTGTAATAAATTCATGAGACCTATCTTTAATGTGCCTGGTCAGTCAGCTTATGCCTTGCTACTCGGAATTATTAGTGGCTATCCTGTTGGTGCTAAAATTGTTACTGATTTAAGAAATTCTAATTTATGCACCAAAGATGAAGGCGAAAGAATGCTTTGTTTTACTAACAATTCTGGTCCTCTATTTATTATTGGAACTGTTGGAATAACGCTCTTTTCTAACACTTCTATTGGAATATTGCTATTAATTACCCACATTTTATCTGCAATTACTGTTGGTATTGTTTTAGGATTACTTTCTAGAGTAAAAAAAGCTCATACAGCCATCAGTAATTCTTATTCGGCAGTTCCTGTAAAACCTTGTACTTTTTCAAATTTAGGGGCTGTTTTATCTGATGCTATTATTGATGCTAGCAAGACAATTATTATGATAGGCGGATTTGTTGTAATATTCTCTGTTGTAATTTCAATTTTAAATACAAGTCATATCTTAAAAGCTTTTTCTTATTTACTATACCCTATTCTGAAGCTTTTAAATGTTGACACATCTTTTGCTACAAGTTTATTGTCAGGAATTATTGAACTAACAAACGGTGTATCTCTTGTGTGTAGTGTTCCCAATAAATCAATATTTGTCAATATTGTACTTTGTGCATTTTTACTTGGATTTGGAGGAATCTCTGTTTTATTGCAAGTTTTAAGCATTTCCTCAAAATCCGATTTATCAATAAAAAAATATATTTATGGTAAGCTTTTACAAGGAATTATTGCTAGTGGTTTTACATATATTTTATTAAATGTAATTCCGATTTTTAATTTAAATTTTTAAGGAGGCTATAATGGACAAAAATTCTGATTATAATTATTACGGTATGCCACAGTTTGGTTCTAATATGTATGATATGGGGCAAGACCCTTTTTCAAATGCCAATATGGATACCAATGCAATGTTTAATCCAATTGTGCAGTATGAACAGGCTTATATGTATTATAGATACTTAGCAATGCAAATGGAGTATAAAATAAAATGTAAAGAGTATGAAAAAATGACTTCAAGAGGCGAAAATTCAAGAGATTCTGGAAGAAAAATAGAATAAAGCTTGATTTTCCAATAGTTTTATGATAAAATATATGTAGTAATGATTTATTTTAATTAATCGGAGGTGAATCTTAGCACTGGCTAAGAGAAAAATAATATGGAAGTAAAAAATAAAAAAGTAAACCCTTTTATTCTATTTATAAATACTCTTGTTAATGGTGGTGAAGATGTTAAAGACGAAAAATTACCAAAAGAGTTAGAAGATAGTTTAAAAAGCATTGATGCTGATACAAATAAATTCTTTGCAAATTTGCAGGCTCCAGTAAAAAAGTCTAGCAAAAAATCTCTTGATGATGATTTAAAAGTTGAGACAAAAAAGGTTGGGCCTAAAAAGAGTGTAAGAAATAATACTGAAAAACAGATTGATGCTGAAAGAGAACAATAAAATGTAGAAAAAATAAATTTAGACATATATCTAAATTTATTTTTGTCTATTACCATTTTTTGATTTTTTTGTTGCGAGAACTCTCATTTTTTGATTTTTCTATTGACAAATTTGTTTTTAGCATTTATAATAATATTTGTCATTACAAATGGCGATGTAGCTCAGTTGGCTAGAGCAAACGGTTCATACCCGTTAGGTCAGCGGTTCGAATCCACTCATCGCTACCAAATAAATAATCTACCTAAAACGGTAGATTTATTTTTTACATAATAAAAGTAAATGTCACATTCTATTCAGTGAATGTGACATTTATTATTTTCAAAACTAATTCATATAATCCTTTAATTTTTTGCTTCTACTTGGATGACGCAATTTTCTTAAAGCTTTTGCTTCTATTTGTCTTATTCTCTCTCTAGTAACTTGGAACTCTCTTCCAACTTCTTCCAAAGTTCTTGTTTTGCCGTCTTCTAATCCAAATCTTAGTTTTAAAACTTTAGCTTCTCTTGGAGTAAGTGTTTTCATTACTTCTTCTAATTGTTCCCTTAAAAGAGTATATGCTGCTGCATCTTGTGGAGCTGGGCTTTCGTCATCTTGTATAAAATCTCCTAAGTGGCTATCATCTTCTTCTCCTATTGGAGTTTCTAATGATACTGGATCTTGTGCTATTTTTTGTATTTCAACAACTCTTTCAACAGGAATTTCCATCTCTTCTGCTATTTCTTCTGGGGTTGGTTCTCTTCCTAATTGTTGTAACAAGTGTCTTGATACTCTTATTAATTTATTAATAGTTTCAACCATATGAACAGGAATTCTTATTGTTCTAGCTTGATCTGCAATAGCTCTTGTTATTGCCTGTCTTATCCACCAAGTTGCATAAGTACTAAATTTATATCCTTTTGTATAATCGAATTTTTCTACAGCTTTTATTAATCCCATATTTCCTTCTTGGATTAAATCTAAGAACAACATTCCTCTACCAACATATTTTTTAGCAATACTTACAACAAGTCTTAGGTTTGATTCTGCTAATTTTTGTTTTGCAGCTTCATCTCCCTCTAAAACTTTTTTTGCAAGTTCTAGCTCTTCGTCATATGTCAAAAGTGGAATTCTACCTATTTCTCTAAGATACATTCTAACAGGATCGTCTATGTTTATACCATCCATATTATTTAAGTCTATATCTTCTACTTTTATGTCTTCTACCGCTTCTAGTTCATCTAAGTCTGGTTCTTCTAGGTCTAAGTCATCATCTTTTAAGACTCTTACTCCCATATCTTCAAATGCATCAAATACTTTTTCTATTTGGTCTGTATTTGCTTCATCTAATTCACTTGCAAGCTCTCCATATGTCATTTTTCCAGACGCTTTTGCTTTTTTTATTATATTATCTACTTTGTCTTCTACCTTTTCTATGTTATCATTTTCTTCTTTCATAAAAACATAAACCTCCCTATTTTATTTTAGCTAATTGGATTATTACACTATTTAGTTCTTCTTCTAAATTAGCTACCTCATCTTTGGTTATTGTATTTTGGCTATTTAGCTTATTCATAATATCATTGCGCTTTTTCAATAATATTTCTTTTTTATATGTAAGTATTACATCATCTATACATTTGTCTACATCTGTAATTTCAAAGTTTGACGACATAATTCCCGATAAGTAATTTACTATATTTTCATCTTCGAATAAATCTATTATACTTTCTATATTAATATTACCTTTTCCATGTTCTTCATACAATTTGTTTATTATTAGTTTATTTTTCTCTAATTTTATAAGATTATTCTTTACTATGTTTGCTAGTCTTACAAAACTCTTGTCTGGATAATTAATTAATAAATATATAATTAGACTTTCTGTTTTTTTGGTCTTTTCGTCAACTTCTTTTTCTGCTACATCTTGTTTTACTTCTCTTATTGTTGTTACTGGTCTTTCTAGCTTTTTCTCAGTTTGACTGTTTCCATATAATTTTTTGTTTACTTCTGCATATATTGCTTCTTTTGATACCTTGTATTCTAACGAAATTTTGTCAATGTAAACTTCTCTTTCCATGTTGTTTTCTATTTTTGAAAGAATATTTGCAACTTCATTCAAGAACTTTATTTTGTCATTTACATTTTCTAAGTTTAATTGCCTTTTTAACATTTTTACTTTAAATTCTACTAATGATATTGCACTATCTACATATTTTTGAAATCTCTCCGGACCATATTTTACGACAAATTCGTCAGGATCTTTTGCTCCCTCTATCTGTAATATTCTTATATCACATCCTAAATTTTGCAATATTTCTAATCCTCTTAATGTAGCTGCTTGTCCAGCTCCATCTGCATCATATCCTATAACAACTTTCTCACAACTTCTTCTTAAAAGTCTACCTTGTGCTTCTGTTAAGGCTGTTCCTAGAGATGCCACTGCATTGCTTATTCCCCTTTGATGAAGTGAAACAGCATCCATATATCCTTCTACTATAATTATTGTTTTAGGATTATTCTTTTTTGCTAAGTTGTATGCAAATAAGTGTCTTCCTTTACTATACACAATATCTTCTGGCGAATTTATGTATTTAGGTTTGCTATCATCTAAAACTCTACCACCAAAAGCAATAACTCTATCTCTTGCATCAAATATTGGAAACATTAGTCTATTTCTAAATCTATCTATAAATTTTCCATCTTGATTTTTATTTACTAGACATGATGCTAGTATTTCTTCTTCTGTAAAGCCTTTAGAATATAGCTCTGTGTAGAGTTCATTAAACCTGCCAGAATATCCTATTTTAAAAGCTTTTAATGTTCTATTATCTAATCTTCTTTTTTTAACATATTCTTGCGCTGGTTTTGCTGTTGGTTTGTATAAATTTTGATGATAAAACTCTGCTGCACATTTGTTTAATTCATATACTCTTGATTTTAATCTTGATATTCTATCATCTTCTGCATTTCCTGATTTAGGTAATTCTATTCCTGCTCTATTGGCAAGTAGTTCTAATGATTCTATGAAATTTAAATTTTCTATTTTTCCTATAAAGTGAATTACATTTCCGCCTACTCCACATCCAAAGCAATGAAATATTTGCTTGTCTGGAGAAACACAAAATGAAGGAGATTTTTCTTTATGAAATGGACATAGTCCCATGTAATTTCTACCTGATCTTTTTAGAACCACGTATTGTGAAACTATATCTATAATGTCGTTTTTACTTTTTATCTCGTCTAATAATTCGTCACTATACCTCACTATTCTTTATTACCTTTCCATATAATTATATATTCGACAGAAACTCTTGTTTTCCTTCTTTATTTTCCACAATATGTAAACTAGTGTTACAATCTGCAGGCAATAATCAAGAGAATAATATAATTTCTTTAATATTATAAAAAAATTATATTATTCTCTTAATGTAAATTTTCTCTTTTTAGTTTAAATCTGAATTATCATTGAATGGTATAAATTTGCTTACTATGTTTGTTGCGTCCATAGTAGGTTGCTCTAGGTGTTTGTGCTCTTCAAATGATAAATTTATTTTATTTTCTACTAAATTTTGTACTTCACTTTCTGATGCATGTTCTGCTAATACTAATTCACTTACTAAAATTTGTTTAGCATTGTTTAGCATTTTCTTTTCTCCAGTAGATAATCCTTTTTCTTTTTGTTTGTAGCTTAAATTTCTTACCACATCGGCTACTTCGTATATATCCCCTGTTTTCATTTTATCCATATTTTCTTTATATCTTTTATTCCAACTGTTTGACATTTCTGTTTCGTTTGCTTCTAATACTTGCAAAACTTTTCCTGCTTCTTCTTTATTTATTACACTTCTAACTCCCACATCACTTGCTTTTGCGATTGGAACCATAACTTTTACTTCTCCAGGCATTTTGATTATATAATAATCTTGCTTTTCTCCTAGAATATCTTTTTGCTCTATCGCATCTATTGTTCCAGCTCCGTGCATTGGATATACGATTTTGTCACCAACATTAAACATGTAATTATCTCCTTCCATACTATAATTAAATTAGAGTTGATAAAGGTTGCTCTATTTAAACTACATTTCTATTATACCATAAAAAATGGTAAAAGTCAAAGCTTTTACCATTTTTTCTCTTGTCATCTATCTCTTTATTTTCAAGGTTTTCGGGTTGGTATATATAAAAATATTTTTATGTCTACCGCTTATGTTTTATTTGTTTGTTGATCCAAATCCCCCTAGTCTTTCTCCTTCTGCACTGTCAGTATCCGTCACTAGATACTTTTCAAATATTGCTTGTCCTATACAGTCTCCTTTTTTTATTTCTGTATCTGTATCCTTAATATTATAAAAAGCAAACATTATATGTCCATCATTATCTGGATTTCCATAGTAATCTTTATCAACTATTCCAACGCTATTTGCTAATATTAATCCTTTTTTCTTTGGGTTAGAGCTTCTATTGTATAAGCATAACATTTCATCATCTTGCATATATGCTTTTATTCCAGTTTTTATAAGTGTTGGTGCTATTCCTGGTTTAAATGCTGGAACAACACAATCCTCAGCTGCTTCTACATCATAACCTGCTGAGTACTTTGTTTTTCTTACAGGTAAGTTAATTTCCTTGTCCTCAAATCCTTTTGCTACTTCAAATCCTCTTGTTCTTGCCATAATATTTTCTCCTTTATTAATAATTTTCTGCTTTTACTTCAAAGAATGATTGTGGATGATTGCAAACTGGACAAACTTTTGGAGCTTCTGTTCCAACTACTATATGTCCACAGTTTCTACATTTCCAAATAGTAATGCTTCCTTTTTTGAACACTTCTCCATTTTCTAGATTTTCTAATAATTTTCTGTATCTTGCTTCGTGTTCTTTTTCTATTGCTGCTATTCCTCTAAATTTTGCAGCTATTTCTGTAAATCCTTCTTCATCAGCTTCTTTTGCCATTCTGTCATACATATCTGTCCATTCAAAGTTTTCACCAGCTGCTGCAGATGCTAAGTTTGCTTTTGTGTCTCCTATTCCATTTAGATATTTGAAATGTATTTTTGCATGTTCTTTTTCATTTTCTGCTGTTTCTAAAAACAACTCTGCTATTTGTTCATATCCTTCTTTTTTTGCAACACTTGCAAAGTATGTATATTTATTTCTTGCTTGTGATTCTCCTGCAAATGCCTCCATTAAATTCTTTTCTGTTTTAGAACCTTTTAATTCCATGTTATTTACCTCCATATGTTGTATTTTTAACAGGATTTTCCTGTCATATATTTTATATTATTTTTTAGCTTAAAAGTCAAGTTTTATTTTTGTTTAATTTTCTACTGAAAGACTTATTCCAGAATTTGGATTAGAAGTCATTATATGCTTAGCTGCTTTTAAAACAGTTTTCATATTTTTATTAAATTCTTTTGAATCAAATTCTCCTTCTTGTACTGCCCATGCAGGTTTTTCCATTGTTATTGATTCAAATTGTTTTATCAATTTATTTGACATTCCTAGCACATACGCATATGGCAATACATCATAAAAATATGTTGGCTCTTTTTTTACAATATCTTCTAGTTCTTCTTTTTTAGCGTTTTCTAAGAATCTCTGGAATCCCTTAATTTTCCCAAACATTTCAGTGCCAAATTTAGTTCTTTTTGGCATTAATGTTCTAAATATTTCTAATATTATTATAAATACTATGCCTATCACATTCATTACTATGTATAAAGGCTCATACTTTGCAAGAACTATATAAACAGCTATTAATGGCACAAATAAAAACATTGCAGCTATTATTGATGAGAATATTAAGTTTAGCACATCTCTTTCTTCTTTATTTATTTCTTTTCTAAGAAATATATATCCTGCTACTGAAGGTACTACTAAAAATATTGTTGTAAATCCACTCCATTTTATAAGTGGAACAACGGAAATAAGCGCAAAAATGCTTAATATCATTATATCTATTATCCTATTTACCTCTTTAGATGCCTCATTTTTTATTTTCTTTTTATTCTCCTTTTTATTCTCTTTTTCTTTTATTCTTCGCACTGTTCTAAAGAATCTATTCTTTAGAATTTCGTTTGTAACCTCTTCATCTATTGCAAAAAGTCCTCTCATAAATGTCTTTTCGCTTTCATTATCTCCATCATATTCTTTTAGCTTT
>ULNM01039271.1_pt1 | contig 11301 bp, 6 predicted proteins | sample 1951921 | NCBI WGS metagenome assembly ULNM01 (sample SAMEA4835577, study PRJEB28245) | human gut metagenome | biome: gut microbiome; material: fecal sample | place: Denmark | collected 2008
TATATATATCCTTTTGCTTTCATCCTGAAATAGAATGCAGATTTTACTCCGCTAATTTATTGTAATATCTCAGTTCATACCCCTCCAACAGTGAAGGATGAAATATCTTAATTAAATCTTTCAATAACCAGTCCGGATGGAAAGGTGTTTCTTCATAAAAAGGAACCCGGTTGGTATTGCATCCGTAGATATTCCGTTCTTTGAAGGCACGGAAACCTGCATAAGGGGCAAACTCTTTTTCAAGTTCCCCGTATGTTTTATCTACGGGTTGATTGTAGCGTATCAGCCAGAAATCAGTTTGTTGACCTTTCTCAAAGATAACTTCGAAAGGATAGGGGAGTGAGCCGCTATGTGTATCTTCTCTGAAAATATAGTTGGCACCTGCATCAGAGTATAGTTTGGCGATGGTACTGTTACCACCCGGAGTGTACCAGGTAGAGCTTGTTTTCAAATCACACATCACGGAGGGGGCAAAAGAGATAGGCTTTACTAATTCTTGCAAATCTTTATAGTTTCTTTCTACCGCAGCAAACATAGCATCTGCTTCTGTTTTCTTGCCAAATAATAAACCGTAGAAACGCATCCATTCGGCACGTCCTAATGAAGAGGTTTCCATATAGTCGGCACATTCAATGATGGGTACATTCAGTTTCTCTACGCGTCCGTATCCACCGCTGTTTTCAAAAGGAGAAAGGAGGATGGCATCGGGATGAAGGTCTATGATTTTCTCAATATTGGGATTCATTCCATCACCTACATCGGCGATGGTTCCTTTTCGACATCCCTCCTCTATTTCCGGTAGTTTGATATACTTCAAGTCGCATACACCACCGATGCTATTCAAAGCACCAAAGTCTTTCAGTAAGCTACAATGAACGGATGAGTAAATGACGGCTTTACTAAGTGGAGTGCGGACAAGGGTGCCTTGAGGCAGTTCTTGGGGTAACGGCTGTTTTTTGTCTACTAATACATAGGTGTGTAGTATCTTTGCTGTATCCCAGGGATTGCGTAGCTGTGCAACGATGCAATCTTCGTAATCTATCAGAGAGAGATTAGAGGAGTAGTGCAGCGGGATGGTATCTCCTTGTGCAGAGCCGGAAGCAGTGCTGCTCTTTCCGCCACAGGCGGAAAGAAGTAACACTGTCACCCAAAAGGTTAGAAAGAAATAAAATTGTGTCATGCTGTTATTCAGTTACAAAGCGCATATTAGTGGTATAGTATCCGGTTTCTAATTTCTTTTTAAGTACTCCGTCACTACCATAAACATATATGTCGTTGAGGGCAGAATGGGGCTGGTCAATAATGATCACATCTCCTGAAACCGGGTCGGTTACAATGCCACCGGGGTTAGAAAAATCACTGTATTGGGCGAATTCTTTGGTTTCTTTGGTGTTCATGTCATATACGGAAATACGTTTAGGGTCGGCGGCTTCGAAGTATTCTGCATAAATTACATATATTTTATTGCCCTTCATCGCTATTTTACTGGCCGGGCAGACTACTGTTACTTCATCAGTTTGTGGGTCGATGCATTGCAATGTTTGCGCGGGATTCCCGCCAAAATCTCCGCATGAAATGAAGTACACCTTTCCGTCTTCTCCGGTTGTACAGATATCATAGGGATTGAGAAGAACTTCTATGTCTTTGATTTTAGTAAAGTTGGCAAGATTGACAACAGCTACATATTTGCCTGTGCCATCCATATCATAATTGGATAGATTAATATATAACTTTCCGTTAGCTGAGGTAAGGGCTTCAGGATGACTTCCTCCTACCTCTATTTTTTGGGTTATTGAAAGGCTTGTAGTGTCTATTTGTGATACGGTACCATCGTATGCGGTGAAATAGATATTACCTGTGGCTGCTGTCATATATCGCGGTTGAATAGGTTGCCCGCTCTCATTCGTTAAGTTCAACGTTTTTATACGTTTGAAGTCTTTTCTATCTACGATTTCTATTTTGGCAGAGCTGCTGCAAGTGATATATATTTTAGTGCCATATACACACAAGTCCTGTGCATCGCCGATGCCTGCTCCGTTGGCAGCTGCAAACAAATCTGCACTAACAGTCTTCAGATCCCTGTCATACCATTGTATAGTACCATTATTCTCATTCCAGTTTCCTGTATTAATAACATACGCTCCATTGACAGGTGCTATCGGTCCTTCCGGAATTTTCGGTCCGTCATCATCACTACATGCGGTAAATACTCCTAATGCCATAACCAGCATGGCGGTTTTATACCAATACTTCTTCATAGTTTCTGTTTTTAGTTTATAATTTATAGTTGATTGTTACTTTGTAATTGCGTCCGGGCATCGGGTAGAAGCGGACTATTTCGTAGTTCTTATCACTCAGGTTCAAGGCATCTAGCTGTATGCGTAGCGATTGCTTCTTCCATTTAAAGGTATGCGAAAGTGATATACTGTGGTCAGTGTAAGATTTAATACGATTTTCCGGAATATTCTGGGCAATCGAATAGCGTTCCGAGGCGTACATTATGTTGTAAGTAAGGTTGACATACGGATTCTCAAAAGTCAGACTTCCTGAACCTGAATGTTTCGGAGTATATATAATCTGATTCCGCCATATTTTAGAATTACGGTCGGTAATATCTTCCGCTTGCATGAAGTTGTAAGTTCCTGTGAGATATAACTTATAATGTTCTGCTAATTCTTTTTCAATTGCCAGGTTAATATCTGTACCAATGGTTTCGACTTTACCTAAATTCATCATCTTCCAGATAAACATGGTGGGGACTGCCATGATTTTATCTTTCACCCGATTATAATAAGCATCTACTGAAAGGCTTAGATAGTCGATAAATTCCAATGAAGTAGAACTCCACGTTGTACCTACATTGAATTGCCGGGTAACTTCAGGCTTTAAATTATGGTTGCCAATTACCAGATAATACAAATCATTGAATGTAGGCGTACGGAAGATGTCTTTGTATGAAGCCCTGAAACGTAGACCAAAATCAAATGGTTTCCACGACAGACTGACAGCGGGTGAAAGGCGTTTACGGTCTGCAGCAGCTTTTCCTGTCCGTACATTCTCTGTAATATAAGTATTCAGCAGGGAAGCGGTAGTAGAAAATCGGTTGCTTTTATAGTGTGTAGCTATTGCTGTTAAATAGGTGAAACGTTCCGGATATTGATTGTTCTGTAAAGTCGTTGACAAATAGTTATAGGCGAAATCTTGTGCTAATGAGAAAGATAATCCTTTCACCGGTTCGCTCCATAATGTAGCGGATAAGTAAGTCTCAGTCTGCCGGAAACGATTGTCTGTAATACCGGAAGATTCATTATTATAGTCCCGGTTCCAGCTGAAGTTAAATTTTCCACTTGCTTGTAGTTTCCATTTCTCTGAGAATCGGTTCTCATACTTCAATTGGCCGAAGTAATTACGGTCATATAGTCTTTCGGCAGCATACGGATTGTCATAAATCACTCCGCTGGGTAACCCTCTTTCCGAATCAAAGAGATAAACTTTGGCTTTCAAATCCTGTTTCTCATTCAGTGTTACAAACAAATTTAATTCTGCCCGATAAGTCTCTATATCACTATTGTTTCGTTTGGAGTCAATCAGTTTATTCCCATTCCACATTTTGAAAGGATAATTACCGTCTGCCCGTAAATAATCAGCATAGGCAGAAAGACTGAAACGGTTACTTAATTTCTGGGCATAAAATAAAGAAGGATTAGCAAGCCCGTAAGAACCGGTTTTCATATTTGCAAGCAATTGGAAAGGTCTGTCACTGAAATCCGGACGTGCGGTTTCGATACTTAAAGCACCGGCAGAGGCAAACATCTTCGCTGTCTGGTAAATATTATCGCTCTGACCAATGCTGAGTGCCAGTTCGGAAATATTGTCTAACGAGAAACGGGAGATATCTACCTGGCCTGACTGACAATCGCTGACAGTCACTCCGTCATAGCTGACTGCTGTATGTTGCGCTCCCAAACTACGTACGGAAACAGTCTTTAATCCACCAATTCCGCCATAATCCTTAACGCTGACTCCCGAGAAATGGCGAATTGCATCGGCCACATCCGATACTCCCAAACGTTCCATATCAGTTTTCTTCATTTGTTGGAGCGGGGCGGTTGCTGAGAGAGCCGGTGGCACACGCCGACCTTTTATCCCCACTTCCGGAATGACATGTACTTTTCCTGTAATGGAGTCTCCCACCTGTTGTGCTTGCAGGCTGACACAAAGCCAACATGCAAAGCAAGACAAATAAAACCGTAGCCGGGCATACCGACATAGATTATCTCTTATCATAAACAGAATGCTATAAAAACTATATACATCTCATGTCCTTTCCTCGAAGACATTAGGGATGATAGGTTTTGCAGGTCTTCTGACTTACTCCGGATTTGCCGCCTTCCCACCATACGAATATTGGCAGTGGCACAGGTGATTGGCAAATCCTGCAATAGGAGTTCACAGCAGCGGGACTGTTTGGGAGTCACACCCAATTCCCTTTTCATGGAGTATACCGAAAGGCATCCTCCAACAAAACCGGGAGCAAAGATAGGAAAGATTTATGTTTAATTTGTAATGTAGTGCAGTATTTTATAAATTTATGCATTTATTCTAACAGAGTAACTTAATAGAAAACTAATACTATAATGCTTATGCTAAAGAAAACTATTGCTGCGCTAAGCCTACTCAGTATCCTTGCAGCTTGTCAGAATGATGAGACTCCTTCTCAATCGGAGCCAAAACCACGTCAAGACATCAATCTCACCCGTGCGGAACAAGATTTAATGGACAAAGGTACAGACTTTGCTTTCCGTTTCTTCGATCAGGTGTGCAGTTCCGAAAAGGAAAAACCGAATGTCTTTGTGTCTCCATTGAGTGCATCGCTTTGCTTATCAATGATTACTAACGGAGCTTCGGGCAATACGCTTACTGAAATGCAGAACGTATTGGGATTTCCTGCCGCTTCTTTCTCTCTTGATGATCTGAATAACTATAATCAAAAACTAACTTCAGCTTTATTGGATTTGGATAATACCACTCAATTAGGAATTGCCAATTCTATCTGGATAAAGGAAGGTTTTAAGGTTTACGACTCCTTTGTGGATGTGAATAAGAAAATGTACGATGCACAGGTGCAGGAGCTTGACTTTGCATCTCCCACAGCGAAAGATGTGATAAACCAATGGTGTGCCGAGCAGACGAATAATTGTATAAAAGAGGTTATACAGAGAATACCGGAAGATGCACGTATGTATTTGATTAATGCACTCTACTTCAAAGGTATCTGGAAGAGTCAATTCCAAAAATCGGATACTCGCCAGGAAAATTTTACTAATTCTGATGGTACTGAGCAGAAAGTGAATATGATGAATCAGACAGAAACGTTTAATTATGCTCAGAACTCAGCATTCTCCATCGCAGAATTGCCGTATGGTAACGAAGCTTTCAGTATGGTGCTCTTATTGCCTGCCGTGGATAAGACTTTGGATGAGAGTTTGTCCGAGTTGACTTATGAAAACTGGAAAGAGTGGAATGCAGCTTTGTCGGGCAGACAATTGCAGGTTAAACTTCCCCGTTTCAAAGTGGAGTATAACAAGATGCTCATAGAGGATATGGTTGCTATGGGGATGAAGGATGCCTTTGATGGTTATAAGGCTGATTTCTCTAAAATGTCGGCAGCCGAGTTATATATTGGTCTTTTGCAGCAATTTACTTATGTAAATGTAGATGAGGAAGGCACTGAAGCAGCAGCTGTTACAGTTGGTGGAATGTTTGAAACTTCCGTTGGACCATCTACTCCTATATCTTTCTATGTAGACCGTCCTTTTGCTTTTGTGATTAAGGAAAAGAGTACGGGAGCAATTCTCTTTATGGGGAAAATTACGAAACTGTAATTTGTTATGCCATTTATAAAGAAAGCGAAGAATCAACTCCTTCAATTGCCGGAGTTGGTTCTTCGCTTTACTTTTTATAATAATAAGAATATATTCTTATAGTTTACTCTTATATATCTGTGCCATTACCTTCTGATACTGATTTTCCAATTGAAGCAGATTCTGTTTACTTTGATAAATCATAGAAACTTCTACAAAATATTCTATCACACTGATCTGTCCCCCAGTGAGAGCTTGTTTCAGCAATGCAAGATCCTGTTGTGAACTGAATGCTTCCTTGTATTCCTGGATGGAGGTTTGCAATGATTGCGCCTCACTGTACAGTTTTGCTAAGGTCGCCTCAGCTTGGAAAGTAGCGTTCTCTTTCTGATAGTCGAGATTCAGAGATTGTGCTTTGGCTATCTTCACCTTATTGCGGTTTTCAAACAGTGGGAAAGAAAAGCCCACTACAACTCCATTGAACGGAGTACCGGACTCAGTATTACGGCGATATCCCAGTTCCAATTTTGGCAACCAGCCTTGCTTACTTGCAGAAATCTGTTTGCGGGCAGCAGCACTTTCACTGCTCAATGACAGCAAAGTCTGATCGGCTGCCAACACTTCCGAACGTAACTGTTCATAGTTGTTAGGAAGAAGCGGCAACGGATAATCATTGATGGAACGGAAACTGCTCAGTTCATTGTCTTGCAAAGACTGGTCTCCGTTGAGTGCAAGGAGAGATTTCCAGGCATTATCAAGCGCAGTCTGATTGGCGCGGAACTCTGTACGTACATTCAGTAATTCCAGATTGATTTTGTTTGTTTCCAGTACATTGGCATCACCTGTTTCCAGACGTTTCTTGTAGTATGCGGAGAGTTCCTCAGCCTGTTTCATACGTTCATCCAGAATCACTTGCTGATGCTGTAACATGATGATATCGAAACAAAGCTCTTTAGCTTGCAACAACAATTGTTGGCGGAAAGCGGCAGACTGTGCATCAAGCGCACCAGTTTTGAATCGGTTTACTTTTCCGCGTGTAGCATATAAGGTAGGGAAATCAAAGCTTTGGGAAACAACAAGTTCACCTATCGTTTCGCTCTTATCTTCCGAACCCCACAAATGGGCATACGAGAGAGTGGGATCAGGCAAATTGTTCTCCGACTTATTCTCCAATTTCTGTGAAGTGATAAGTTGCGCATTGGCCTGCAACTCCTTATTGTTCGCCTCAATGCGCCGCAGCACTTCGTCTATGCCAACCGATTGGGCACGCATCCCCGCATATAGGAAAAAAGTGATAAAACTAAATATAAGAATTCGTTTCATTATTTGATATTGTTAATAGTTATATGGATGTTAATTCGCCGGTTTCCGGTGCATCATCAGATAAACAATCGGAATGATGAAACCGTTCAGGAACGTGGAAGTTAAAAGACCTCCGAGAATAACCTTCGCCATCGGGCTTTGGATTTCATTACCCGGCAAATCACCTCCCAGTGCCAACGGAATAAGTGCAAGAGCAGAAGACAACGCGGTCATCAGAATTGGATTCAAACGGTCCATTGAGCCACGGATTACGCTGTCGTACACATTCAGTCCTTCTTCCCGTTGCAAGTGGTTGTAGTGGCTGATCAACAACATACCGTTTCGGGTAGCAATACCGAACAGTGAAATAAAACCGATAATAGCAGGAATACTCACTTCTCCCGTTGTCATCAACAAAGCAAATACACCGCCAATCAATGCAAGCGGCAGGTTGATAAGAATAATCGCACTTTCCTTCACACTGCGGAATTCATGATAAAGTAGTAAGAAGATCACTGCAATACTCATCAGCGATGTGAGTAATAAGGTGCGGCTTGCTGCCTGTTCGCTCTCAAACTGACCGCCGTATTCAAGGTGATATCCTTCCGGCAATTTGATGTCCTTGTCCACGCGAGCCTGAATATCATTCACCACACTGCGCAAGTCACGGTCGGCAACATTGGCAGAGATCACAATTTTACGTTTTACGTTCTCGCGGCTGATAGTATTCGGCCCCATTGCAGAACGCACTTCGGCGATGTAGTTCAACGGTATTTTCTTTCCGTCGCTGGTATCTATCATCAAGTTGCGTATCTTCTCCATTTCGTCGCGAAGATCATCACGTACACGTACAGTGAGGTCAAAACTTTTGCCCTTTTCGTAAACTTGTGATACGGTTTCTCCTGCAAGACAGACATTCACGAACTCAGAGAATTCCGGTAATGAGATACCAAATTTAGCCAACATTTCTCGCTTGGGCGAAATGATAAGCTGAGGACGTTCTATCTGTTGCTCCACATTCAAGTCGGCAATACCAGGAATATCTTGGATGGCACTTTTGATTTCATTACCCAAAGTAAACATACGGTTCAGGTCATCACCGAACAGTTTAATAGCAATGTTTGCTTTCGTACCGCTAAGCATAGCATCGATACGATGACTGATAGGTTGCCCGATTTCTATGTTCGCTCCTACGATGGTGCCCAATTTCTCGCGTACTTCAGCAACCATTTCGCTACGTGAACGATCTTTCAATTCGAACGGAGCCTCTATTTCGGAAACATTCACTCCAAGTGCATGTTCGTCCAGTTCGGCACGTCCGGTCTTGCGGGCAACGGTTTGTATTTCAGGAATACTGAGTAGCAATTCCTCTGCACGATGCCCCATCTTGTCACTTTCTTCCAACGAGATACCCGGCAAAGAAGATATGTTGATCGTAAACGAACCTTCGTTGAAAGGTGGCAGGAACGAACGGCCCAATGTGAAGAAACATGCCAAGGCTACTACGAACAAACCAATAGTACTGCCCAATACGATCTTCTTATGTCCCAGTACGAAAGCCAGTGCAGCGCCATACCATTGTTTTATTTTACGTGCTACATACGAGTCACTGCTTTCTTTCTCTTCCTTCTTCTTGTCTTTTCCCAAAAGATAAGAGCAAAGTACCGGTGTAACCGTCAGTGCCACTACCGTAGAAGCAGCCAATGCTACAATGAACGCAATACCCAGAGGAACCAGCATGCGGCCTTCCATACCTGTGAGGAAGAATAAGGGCACGAAACTAACTACGATAATCAGCGTAGAGTTCAGGATAGGCATACGTACTTCTTTCGATGCGTTGAATACCACTTCCAATATGGAAAGTCGTTCTTCCACAGGTTTCAACTTGTTTTCGTGGAGTCGTTTATATACGTTTTCCACGTCCACAATGGCATCATCCACTAACGAACCGATAGCGATGGCAAGACCACCGAGACTCATTGTGTTGATTGTGAATCCCATATAATGCAGCGTCACCAGTGAAGTAATCAATGAAAGTGGTAGTGTAACCAATGAGATCACTGTTGTACGTACATTTGCAAGGAACAGGAATAGTACAATCACCACGAAGATACCTCCTTCGAACAAGGACTTCTGTACGTTTCCGATAGAGCTTTCGATAAAGCGACTTTGTCGGAAAATGTCTGTGCTGACCTTTACATCCGGTGGCAGATTTTTCTGTAAATCTTCTAAAGATGCTTCCAATTTATCCGTTAATTCCAGCGTGCTGGTGGCCGGTTGTTTGGTTACAGTCAACAATACGGCAGCTTTACCCCGTTCAGATGCTGTACCCAGTTTGGGTAATTTTGCTCCAATGTGTACGTCTGCAATGTCTTCCAACAGAATAGGAGCACTGCCCGAAGCGGTTCCACCACGTACCACGGCACGTGCCAGTTGATCTACCCGATCGGTAGAAAGTACTCCACGTACAATGTATTCATTGCCATATTCATATAGCACACCACCGTTTGCATTCAGATTCATTTCACGGGTTACGGTCATAATTTCATTCAGCGTAACGCCGTAATGCCGCATCCGTTCCGGATCTAATTGTATCTGATATTCCTTTATATCACCACCCAGTACTGCTACCTGTGCCACACCGCCTGTAGAGAGTAAGCGCGGACGGATGGTCCAGTCAGCTATTGTACGCAGGTCAAGCATAGAGGTAGAGTCGGCAGTCAGACCGATAATCAGCATCTCGCCCAGAATGGATGATTGTGGACCCAGCGTCGGTTTACCTACACCGGTAGGTAAGCTTTCGCTTACAACAGCCAGCTTCTCGCTGACAATTTGCCGGGCCAGATAAATATCCGTATCCCAATCGAATTCTACCCATACTACTGAGAATCCATTGGTAGATGAAGAACGTACGCGGCGCACACCTGTTGCACCGTTCACTGCTGTTTCAACAGGAAATGTGACGAGTTGTTCCACTTCTTCTGCCGCCATACCGTTTGCCTCAGTCATGATGACAACCGTAGGCGCATTGAGATCTGGAAATACGTCCACTTCCGTGTGCATGGCGGTGTAAGTTCCGCCTATCAGTAACAACACCGAGGCCACAAGCACCAGGATGCGGTTATGAAGTGAGAAATGTATAATCTTGTTTAACATGTTGATTAAAGTGTTAGAGTGTTAATGTGATAATGTGATAGGGTGAAGTTGCTTTATCACTCTATAACTTCATCACTTACCACTGTTTTTTTAGTGTTCGTGACTGTGTGCCGGTATTGCATTTGTAGCGCTTGCCAGTTTCACTTGATAAGCTCCTTCGGTTACCACGCGGTCTCCTGCTTTTACACCTGAGAGAATCTGTACGCTTTCACCGTTATCGGCTCCAAGAGTCACGAGTTGTTTCTTATATCCTTCTTCATCCAGTTGCAGGTAGACAAAGAAACTGCCTTGTTCTTCAGTCAATGCTGAATGGGGTAGGGATATTACATTTTCTATAGGGGAAGACAATAAGAAGATTTCTACAAAGGAACCGGGGATGATATCACCTTTGTTGTCAAACTCAAAGGTTACAGGTACATAATATCCACCGTCTCCACCCGAGGCTTTGCCATAAGAGAGAAGACGTCCGTCTAAGTCTTTCAATGCGTATACCTTATTATTATAAGGAGTACAGAAGTTAGCAGAACCAATAGTACGAAGATATTGGTAATATTTCTCTGAAACGTCAGCACGCAAGAATAATTTGCGGTTTTGCGTAATGCTGACTAACGGTTGTCCCACCGCTACGTAATCGCCTTCTTTCACTAACAGGCTTTTTACATATCCACTGATGGGGGAAACCACGGCTTGTCCGCTTGCCGAACTGTTTTTGGCTACGGCTTCGTAGCTGATACGTGCATTCTCATACGCTTGTTCAGCCTGAGCGAAATCCTTTTCAGAAACAATCTTATTTCCTACAAGGGATTTCATACGCTCGTATTCTTTCTTGGATACTTCATAAGCGATGCGTGCCCGTTCTACAGGGTCACCATCCGCCATATTTTTAGAAGACAATATAACCAACGGTGTACCTTTGCTGACACTCATGCCCTCGATAACTTTTCCACGGAAAGTTACTACACCTGCCACTGTTGCTACA
>ULNM01047762.1_pt1 | contig 11202 bp, 4 predicted proteins | sample 1951921 | NCBI WGS metagenome assembly ULNM01 (sample SAMEA4835577, study PRJEB28245) | human gut metagenome | biome: gut microbiome; material: fecal sample | place: Denmark | collected 2008
ATATTCGCTGCCCGCGGGCAGGAACATCCAAGCGTTCAGCTGAGCGCGCGCGACGATAATGAGCATAACCAAGCTCTGAACCGTGACCGCTGTCTGAGAAATATATGCGGCCGTGCGTTTTCTGTCCCTGAACGTACTGCGCACCACCGTATAGACGAACGCAGCCGTCTGAAAGCCGACGCAGAAAACGGATATCATACATATGAGCACTCTGGCGGGCTCCGTAAGAGAGTATAAAAACATCAAGGCGCTTTCCCTCCCTTCGGCACGCGCAGACTGATGCCCGCAGTCTCATCGAGGTCCTTTACCGACACTGTGCCACCGACACCCTCGACCGCCTTTTTCAGTTCGTCGCTCATAAACTCTTCGCCGCCGTCAAAGGATGAGGGGAGCAGCTTCATCTCCGTCATGCCGTCTGTATCTGCAAGACGCTCGAGCAGCGTATTTTCTTCACCCGCGCACGAATCAAGCACGGAATAGAAGAAATCGTACATCACGCTGCCGCAGCGCGGAGACAGCGAACCTTTTGCGGTGCAGACGGTGCTTATTCTGATATCGGCGTAGGACGCGAACTCGGAGAGCTCGTCGATATAGACAGCCAGCTCCTCCGCAGGCATATCCCCGCCCTCCTGCTCCTTGAAGAACAGGCTGCATCTGCGCTTTATGTAGCACATCAGCAGAGTTATTCGGGCGATGTCCCGCTGCTTGTTGTTCGAGCGTTCAAGCCCGTCTATCATATCGTTCATGCGCTCGAGGTGGCGTTCCATCTCGGCGTTTAAAAGCTCCATGAGGCGCACATTTTCCTCCGCCGCGGCGAGCCTGTACTTGCTCTCGCGCTCCGTGACAAGGAGCTTGTTTGCGGAGGTCAGCTTCAAGACGTTTTCGCGTATCTCCTGCTGCATATTGAGTATCTCGGCGATACTCTCCTGCCAAACTATCATGCCGCCCGGTATGCCGTCGGCGTAGAGCAGGGTGTCGCCGTGCAGAAGAAGAGGATGCTTTATATCGTCGCGGAGCTTTTCCCAATCCTCGCGTGATATCGGCCGAGCACCGGCAGAGCTGAACTCGGCATTGCCCTCGGAGTCGATTATCTGCATTCTCAGGGGTGAATTGGAAAAGAGCACGGCATATTTTTGATTGACGGGCACAAGTCCCGTTCTCATCGCAAGCTCCGCAAACGCGAGCGCAAAGATGCACGAGACGGTTGTTATATCGCTGTCGCGCGCCACGGGAACGCCTGCGGCATATGCCGCGCAGTAAACGAAAAGAAGAACCTCGCTGAGTATCGGCAGAACGAGCCTCGAACGGTTGAAGCCGCGCATGGCCTTTCGCACCAAAATCGCGGTTGACAAAATCACCGCCGCGACGATAAAGGCAAAAATAAGATAATAGCCGAAGTTATATGTATAGCCTCCGCTGAAGGTTTTTATATCTTCAAACTTAAAAACCCAGCCGTGCAGGTCGTTTGTGAACACCGTCAAAAGCAAAACCGCATAGACGGCAAAGCCCGAGCAAACAAATATCTTGCGCTGCCGAACATTCCCGGAGGAATCGGTCATCAGAGACAGGATAAGCATAAGAAGCGGCAGACCCATCATAAAAACATAATAGGCATACCAGAGATAGCGCCCCATAACGGGGTTTCCGTCCGTCTGATATTTCAAAATACAGACTAGCATCCAAGCTATAACCATGCCGCCGAGCGCGCGGACAAGCATTCTGATATCCTTGCGCTGGACTCTGCGCAGGGCAAAGCCCATCCAGATTATCGCCGTCATTATGACAGCCGCGCCCAAGAGCTTATGCTCAAACGATTCCGCAGAGGAATACAGACGGCTTCTGAACACTCCGCGTTTGAAAACGCTGATAAAATTCTCCGTCTGCCTCGCAAATTCTACGGCATCGCCTACCCTTTCGGCGCGCCCGTATTCGGACAGAGACGGATAGTTTTCGCCCTGAGCTTTGTCGGCGCGGAAGCCCGCCGCGGCGATTGCATCCCCGACATTCTGCGAAAACTTCATCTCATAGCCCGACAAGACGCCGACTCCGTAGAGCAAAGTGCCCTCGGAGGGGATTATTATTTCGATATTTTTTCCCTCGCGCTTCATAAGCGCGGCCTGGTAATCCCAGCAGATATTGACGGGGGCGTCGATTTTGCCGTAGCTCAGCCTTCCGCTTTTGTTGAGCTTATGCAGCAGGCCAACCGCCTCGCCGGACATATAATTCTTCTCAAGCCCGTAGGACACGGCGGCAAAAAGCATCCGCTCATACCGAGACGTAAAGCCCACGGGACAGGATATATTTTCGAGATCGCGCCAGCCTTTTATCTCCCCGTCAAAGCGCGAGCGGTCAACGGCGATAACGGCGGCGGTGGCAAAATGCTCATACCAAATTCCGCCTGTTCCCGCGTCTTTCGAGGCGCGTGCCTGAACGTCAAAGAGGGCGAACGCCTTATCCTCTCCGTCAACGGACGAGAGCAGAGATGAGAGACCTTTGCCGTCGCGGAGGGTGCAGTCGGGCGCGATGTCGCGGAGCAGGTCAATATAGGCGGGGTCCGTATCGCGGGCAAACACAGTCTTTTCGTCCGACTTTATATTACAGCCGGAAAAGCAAAAAACGGCGGCAAAAAGCAGGAGCACAGCGACACCGAGTCTGCCCTTGTGCATCCGCCTCACCTCCGTCCGTGCGCCGAAGCGCAAAATTTCCGATACAGTATACCGAGTTTATTATATTATACTCAACCGTTAATTTCAACAAAAAGCGTTCTGCTTTTGCCATAGTTTGCACAAAAAGGTCAATTTACGGGCGGAGTGTTGAAATAAATCGCCGGCGCGGAAAATTATCTTGATTTTCGGAATGATATCGTGTATAATACTTGCGTTCAGAATACCCGCCGGTGTGATGGAATTGGCAGACGTGCCGGACTCAAAATCCGGTGGTGGCGACACCGTACCGGTTCGACCCCGGTCACCGGCACCAATACCCCGTTCTTTCGAGCGGGGTATTTTTCTTTGCGGAACAAACTTTCCGCAGCCGGGCTGCGTGGAGACGTTTTTTGTCCTTAAAGTTTCGTCTCGGGAACACCGAACAACACGTGTCGGTATTTTGACCAAATTGCCGCCGTCCCTTTTGTGAAACCTGCTCAAATATATCCGTGTACTTGAAAAGCCTTTTTACATATGGTATAATCTTTTAAAATTATGTGTAAAATTTTGCACATGAATTCGCACATAAAAACCGTATCGAAAAACCACACAAAAGGAAGGTAGAAATGAGCAAAGGAAAAAACAAGGCGCCGAGCGGAGCTATTAAGCACAACACCTACACCGGCAAAGAGCTGACAGGTTACTTAGTAGGTCTCGCAGGACAGAACATCATCTACAACATCATCGCAGGCGGACTCCAGTACTACTGGCAGTCAATTATTTTTTTGCCGGCGATGGCCATCTCGGTAATATTCTTCGTCGCCCGCGTTTGGGATGCTATCAATGACCCGATGATGGGTTCGATAGTTGACCACACCAGAACAAAGTGGGGTAAGTGCAAGCCCTACCTCATGTTCGTCCCGATCCCGATAGGAATCATTACCATTCTCACATTCTGCAACAAGACATACACCGACTACACATCGACCGGTGCGCATGTACTGATTATCGCCTGGGCGGCAATCTCCTACATTCTTTGGGGTATGTGCTACACCGTCGGCGATATTCCGCTTTGGGGTGTAACCTCGCTTATGACCGACGATGAGAACGACAGAGCAAAGGCTCTCTCGCTCGCCCGTATCGTCGCAAACCTCGGCGCTATCGGCATGCTCATCACTTTCGCAGGAAAGGCTCTCTCCCCCATGTTCCAGGAGAAGAAAGGCCTTGACCTTATTCATGCGGACAAGATGTCCTATATCATAATCGCCGTTATCCTTACGATATTCGCAACTATTCTCTTCCAGTTTTCCGGCTTCTCTGTAAAAGAGAGAGTTCAGCAGTCCGAAAAGAAGTACACCATGAAGGAGAACTTCAAAATCGCGATCTCCAACGATCCGTTCAGAAGGCTCCTCCTCTCGGGCATTCTCAGAAGCCCCATCATGCTTCTCTCGATCGTCGGTCTGTCGCTCGTTATGTACTACTTCTTCGACAACAACCTTGCCAATCTTGTTGTTGACGGTCAGCTTCAGATTATAAAAATCGTCCAGCTTCTGGTTATGGCTATCGGCCTTCTCGGCGGTATGATCATCGGTACTGCCGCCACGCCGAAGATGTCCGCAAAGTTCGGCAAGAAGCAGCTTTACAACTTCTATTCAATCGCCGGTGCAGTTCCCTATGCAATGATCTTTGTCGTCTATAAAATAGCCGGCGGCAACCTTATGCAGAACATGGTTTATGTCGTTTTGATGGCTATTATGATGTTCGCGGCTTCCTGGGCAATGGGCTCGATAAACATTCTCCAGTCGATAATGATAGCAGACTGCGTTGACTACGAGGAGTACAAGAACGGCGTTCGCACCGACGGCGTGTTCTTCTCCGGCCAGTCCTTCATCACCAAGCTTGCAATGGGCGTTTCCTCGCTCATCTCCGGCTTCATTTATTCGGCTGTTCACTACACCGCCGAATACATCGAGACTCTTAACCTCGACCTGGCGGCAGGAAAGTATCATTTCTACGAGGCGAACGACGGAAAATACGCAATGGCGATGTTCCTGCTTATTTCCATTCCGCCCGCAATCGGTATGCTTCTCTCCGCTATCCCCACTCTCAAGTATTCGCTCACCGATAAGGAGCACACAAGAATACTCAACGAGCTTATCGAAAGACGCGCAAGCAAGAATAACGGAAACAACGACTGATTGTCTCCGACAAATCAATAAGCACGGCGGTGCAGCTCACTCGGGCTGCACCGTTTTTGATATGCATAAAAAATAACGGAGCAGGCAAAAAACCTGCTCCGTTATTTTCTTTCGGGTTATTCGAGCGCCCCGTCTCCGCCCATGAGCGCCGTCAGCTCTCTTATGCGCTCTATCGGGAACGGCGGGGAGCACAGCGGTTTCATCGCTATGCTCATCAGCTTCATCGGGTTGTCGTCCGCGGCGACGCGGTTCGAGGACATCGCACCGCATCTGCGGCAACGGTGGACTATCGCCCATTCACCGTTTTTTCTCACCCAGACCGCTATGGGGTCCATGATTCCCCCGCAGTCCGAAGCTCTGTCTCCGGGCTCGATATCAACATGCAGGCTCGAAAGGCAGTTCGGGCAGTGGTTTCTGTGCTCGCTGCCCGCGCCCTGCGGCACTGCCGTGCGCCCGCACACCCTGCAAACAAAAGTCTCGTTGCAGGCGTGGGTCTTGTAATAACCTTTTTCGTACTGTTTGCGTTTGTTTTCGCGATTCATTTTTCCTCCCGGGGATTGAGCTGCGGGAGGACGGCAGAGTGTGTTTTATTTGCCGACCTCCCGGTCAGCGCACACTCTCCGATGATTTTGTGATAAACTTCAAACAAAATCTCCTTGTGTTTTTATTCAAGAAACGGTCAGATGACCGATATCCCGCGCATTGCGAAATAAAAGCTTATTTACCGAAAAGTTTCTTGAAGAGGTTGATTATCGCGCGGAAGGGAGCGGTGATAATCCTGAAAAGAATCTTGAAGAAGCCGTCCTTTTTCTCAACCGTTACGGTGAAATCGGATGAGGCTATGATATTGCCGTCATCGTCAACGAGAGTCATCGTTATTGTCGCGGTACCCTCTTTAATACCGGTCAGCTCGCCTTTGTTAGGCTCGACAGTAACGACGCTCGGGTCCGAGCTGCTCCATCTATAATGATAATCGACATAGTCTTCCTGTATCGCAGGAGTGTATATCAGCTTTTCTCCGACCTTTATGGTAGTACCGCCGTCGCCGAAGTCAATGACCTGAACCGTGTCTATCTCAACCTCGGCTGAGAGGTTCGATGCTGTATCCGTGACGCTTATTGTCGCGGTGCCGACGGAGAGAGCCTTGATAAGTCCGTTTTCGTCAACCGAAGCGACGGACGGATTGGAGGATGCCCACACGAGATCGGGCAGCGACGCGCCGTCGGGCTGCGCAGCGGCAACGAGCTGATACGAGCCGCCGACGGGGATGGGAGAAGTGGGAGCCGCAAGAGTTATGCCGTTCGTTTCAACATACGTATACTCATCAAGATTGCAATAGATGTTTTCAGTATGGCTATAGAGATCATGCTGTTCGGCATCGGCTTCAGCCGTAACAGTAACGATATTTCTTCTTCCGCTGAGCAGTTCTTCATTCACTTCGAGCCTGTAAATTACGGATTCGCCGGGTTCAAGGCTTTCAAACTCGACTGTTTTGACATTATCGGGCGAAGTCGAATTACTTATTTTCAGAGAACCGCCGGAGGCAACATTGCTCACATTGGTTGCAGTGATGATAATATAATGTACCGAGTCCAGAACAATCGGAGTTACAGAAACATCAAGTTTACAATAACCTATCTTAATACTGTTTGAATTATTTGAGCTATCCGCGTCGGCTACACCGGTCTCGAAAGCCGTGAATGTGTATGTGCCGATGGATATTCTATCCTTCATCGGGACATTTACAGTCACCTCCTCGGTCTGGCCGGGTGCAACGGAAACGGCGCAGGTGGTTTTAACAACGGAGCCGGTCGAATCGGTGACATTGATATCAACGCTCTTGAGATATTCCGTTCCATCATTGCGTATTTCAACGGTCACGGGCAGAGACGCTCTGGGAACAACCGCATCCTCATCATAATCTATCGCTCGCACGGAAACATCGTGGCGTTCGGTGAGTACGGTATAGGCAAGTTCGCACTTATCATCAACATTTTCTTCGGTTATGGTGACATCTCTTCTGGTCATGACCGCCATAATCTCGCCGTCAACGGACGCGGCAGAGAAAGTGTCGATATATTTTGTCTGATCGGTATATTTCACGGGTTCGGTGTAAAAGCCGAGTGCGGAATCATATTCTATGACATAAATATCAGAACCGGCATCCGTGGCAGAAAGGAACATCAGCTTGTTCCCGACAACGGCAAAGCGACCGGTTGCACCAGAAATCTGACCGTTTATAACAGAGGTCACTGTCGTGCCGTCATATTTATTGAAAGTACCGTTCGAATACCAATAAAGAATGCCGTCAGAGGTAACCTTCAGGGAGGACAAAATGCCGCTGTCAATTGTCTGAGCATCCTTGCCAAGGGTCGTTTTGACAAGCTTTCTGTCGTCAGCGGTATTGAGGTCGTTATCCGCGTCGCAGATGTAATAAACATTATCGCCCTGAACCGCAATATCGACAATAGCGTTGAGACCGGAGGCAATCTCGGTCGGTTCGCTCCACGAAGAACCGTCGAAGGTCGAATACACAAGGGAATTTTCGTTATTCTGACCAAACGGGTCGCTGCCGTTCAACTGCCAGGCGGCGGTAAGAACGCCGTTGTTGACGGTTATTCTCGGCTCGGCGGAGATGCATTTTTCTCCGCTGGAGGCAATCTTCTGCACAGAGGCAAATCTTCCGGAAGCGGAATCGAACTTTGCCGCCGCGAGGTTCTGGGACGAGAAGTACTCTTTGAGAGTGACATTTCCTGAGAATATCTTTGCGGAGTCGAGATATATGATATAAATATCTTTTCCGTCCGAATAGAGATACGGCATTGAGTCCGCGGTGGCGTTGCTGTCGAGCTGAACAGGTTCAGACCATGCGCCGGAGGACTTGTCATAAACGGAATACATTACTCTCGTTATGTTCGCCGCGTCGCGGGAGGTGTCCGCGCCGATATACGCCATAACGGTCGCCTTTTCGCTGCTGACGACCTGCGGCTGTGAGTTTCTGTATGTCTGAGTCAGAAGTGCTTTTATCGAGGCATCCTTTGCGGCGGCCTTGCGCCTGCCGGAACTTCTTCCGGGCATCCATTCGGATTCGCCGCTGAGATAGGAAACATCCTGAAGAGTATAGCTTCCTGCATCGTAAAGATTCGTATTTGAAGCCGCAGGTGCGCGCGCGGGAGACTTCTTCGTTCTTGTATAAAGATGATATGTCTTATATGCAAATGGTTTTTCAGCTACAAAAGTACCTAAATATGCCTTGATGCCAAGCTCACCGGTCAGGTCGATCTTATTGAGTCCGGTGGGGGCGGTTGTGCCTATTATCTGAATCTCAACATCTACGGTAGCTGTTCCGTATGCGCCGACGCCTACCACACTGCCGATACCCACTCCGCCGAATGCCTTGAGATACGGGCTGAGAGTCAGAGCGCAGTCACCGGACAGGGTCTGCTTCTGATAATCATAGCTCGCCACGACGGCGCTCTTGACATTCATGCCCGCGTCAATTTTTATAACGACCGGCACAACACCAACCGTCATCTGCTGAGTCATGGAATATCCCTTTATATCGGCAATGATATAAAGATTGACTGTAACCGTAGTCAGTCCGTCCTTGCCAAAAGTGCCCTCGCCGTAGCCGACAAAATCTATCGATATTCCATCGAGACCCGGGACATTTGACTTTTTCTGACTGTTCATCACTTTTTTGAGCTTGGACTTGTCGCCGCTGCTCAGATATTTTTTAGCACCCTTGCTGTAGTCATTAAGGGTCTTCATGGTATCCTTGAGATCTTTGATATAGGAATCCATGGTCTCCTTGTCCTGCTTTGTCCAGCCGGTATCGGGCTTTTTCTTGTGATTGGTTATGTTCGCGTTGAGTCCGACATGAATCTTGGAGCCGCCGTCTCCGTCATCGTCAACATAGACATCGACGGGAAGAGACGGGAGAGAAAGGGAAATTTCACTGCCGCCGAGATACGGAATATCACTGCTGAGTTTGAGCTTCAGCGAATTGCCGAGGCTTATCGAGTTTGAATCAACCGCCTTGTCATCGACAAAGGAGAGGTTGAGCGGAGTTTCGACCTCTTCACCGGAGGTCGAGGTGACCTTGACGGTTATTCCGCCGCCCTTCGAAAAATTCTTGACCTTAAGCGAATTGAAAACGCCGTCGGTGGATCTTGCAACGGTTTTGTCATTTTGCATCAGCCTGTATTCGGAGACGGAACCGGGCACATTTGCGGAACAATTTATCCGGAAGCTCTGCTCCTTTGTGCTCAGGCTCAGGCGCTTTGTGCCGACGAGAATATCCTGAGTGAGCGCGCTGCCGACATATTCGGCGTTGCGCAGCTTATAGGCATCCTGCGAGCCCTCTTTATAGAGGCAGAAAACATCAAAGCCGCTGCTGCTTTTTGAGTAGTTTGTATTTTTTGTGTCATAGGTGTAGTAGCCATCCTTGGAAACAACTATGCGCGGCTCGCCAACGGTGTTTTTATTGAACGCCGCCATGCCGTCGGAATCCGTCAATTTTTCCGTGGAATTCCATTTGACCTTCGCTCCGCTCAGAGGCTTGCCATCCGACCCGGTCACGAAAACGGCATATTCGCTTTTGGAGAGCTTTTCGAGTTTAGATTCAAAGATTCCGGATGCCAGATTTGAGATTTTTATAGCGGGACGAACTCCATAGCTAGTATAGTCAACACCCCAGTAGTAGAAGATGCTGGAGCTCTTGAGGTCGCCGCCACTGCTGACATGGCATGCTTCGTCAGAATTGTAGCCGGTGGCAGACCGCAAACGCTGAATCGAGCATTCGTTCGATGAGTCGACCTCCAATCCCTGACATTTTGCATAATCGGTGCCCTTTGCCTGACGGGCAGAGCTTGAATCTGTATGTGTGGGGAAGCCGTATGCGGTGTTCTGCATCTCGCTCCAAGAGAGCAGGAAAACCTTGTCGTAAGTTGTCTCGCTGTCGTATTCGCTGTATGAAGTCGAATATGCTTTATTATCCAATTCGGAGGTCAAAATGCTCGCCTTCTGCGAGGAAGAAAACGCGGTGTTATAGAAATCATCGTTGAGCCACGCTCTGATGCTGCTTGTGGCATAGTCGTTGGCATAGTGGGTATGCTCCGCGTCGTTCCAGTAGGCTGTGCCGTTTTCATCTGTGCCGTACTTATATATCGTGTTGCTGTAAGCCTGAGAGTCGATTATGCTCTCACAAAGAACAAGACCCGTTGAGGGGTCAAGGACGCGCCATTTCAAAGGCTCATATTTAAAATAGTATACATTGTTTGGAGTATAACCGTTATCTTCCTGACATGTCCAGATGGAAGAGGACGAGGCAGTTGCCCTCTCCGGTCTGTACTGCGAGAAGGTAACAGCGCGGTATTTTACTCCGTTGTAGGTAAAATCGGAATATTTCATCCAATCGCCCTGAACCATAGTATCAGAAGAGCTGTTATCGCCGCTGTAATAGCCGTAGCTGACCCAGGTTTTTGAAACACCGTTGAGGGCGGAAACAAGCGACGAATCCGTGACCCTGCTCTGCGGATAAGAGCCGAATTCGACGATGTCGCCGACCTGGTGGGTGGGGCTGAGTGCCTCGGCTTTGGGTGCGAAAAGGCTCGCCCAATCAACGCCGGCAAGCTCGCTTATCGGCGCGACGCCGAGCACCATGATGAGTGCAAGGGTTAGAGCCAAAAGCGACTTGAAAATGTTTTTCCGTTTTGTTTTCATTGTTTTTTGCCTCCGTTTTATTTTTTACGGCAGTGCCGTTTTATACCTTGGTTGTGGGGTGCGGGTCAATAAATTTTGTGCAGATTTCGCGGGCGGATGATATCCGCCACTACGGTCGGTAGGATAAATCTTTGCGAAGATTTTGTGCCGCCGTCGGCGGCAGCGGTGCGTCGAGTCGCCGCACCCTACAAGGTGCTCCCCCGCAAGGGAGCCGCGGCGGTGTGATTTTATGCGCTTTATACCACCGTCGGAATTTCTTTCAAATACATAATAGCACTCTCATTTTTCTTGTCAACAGAAATGGTATGAAACGCATTTAAAGCGGTATGAACGCGACGTTTGATTCTTAAATGCAAATCAGATGACCGCTATCTCGTCTGTGTATTCCGCTCCGCACGGCATTATCGACGGCAGAGCAAGAGAGAACAGGTCGGCGGCGCGCTCTTCGATTGAAGAGATACGTTTTGCGCGTTCGCCGAGCTTTTTTATATCCGCCGCGCGCATAACTATCGGCAGCCTTGCGCTCGAACGCATGGCGCGGAGCTTTTCGCGGCCTATCGCATTGAAACCGAGAACTCTGATATACGGCGGTATGCCCTCGCAGTCGGACGCTTCGATACCGAGCAGAAGAGCCG
>ULNM01049824.1_pt1 | contig 11082 bp, 9 predicted proteins | sample 1951921 | NCBI WGS metagenome assembly ULNM01 (sample SAMEA4835577, study PRJEB28245) | human gut metagenome | biome: gut microbiome; material: fecal sample | place: Denmark | collected 2008
CGTTCTGCTTCCTCTTGCTCACGCCTGCAATAATTTTGATAATCATCCTTTAGTGCACCTAAAAACCAACGGTAATGTCCACCCCAATAATTGGAAATTTGAGCCTCTAAGTCTTCTATTTTTTGCTTCCCAAGGATTTCGTGGTACGTTACTACCATAGTCCCGACAAGACTTATTTATCAAGTTGAGTCTTTCCTTACAAAGCGCATCGTATCTATTACTAAATTTAACTACATTTTGATACAAACCAGCCTTTCGCAACTCACATTCAGGAATGCCGCACTCTTTGACAAAAAGATCTATTCGAAATCCATAACAAGTTGTTGCGGCGATCAGCACCACTGCTCCCACACATCCGCTTTTTAATAATTGTATTAATTTTCCCCCACAAATTGTAGCGAATCTGCTACGAGGCCGGTAAAAGCACCGAGCCTGAATAACTTTTTATTATTTTTCATATAGAAAAATGAAAAACGCCTCCGAGTGTGACGCACATCTACATAATAATGAAATTTTAAATGAATAATGATGTACTCACAATAGCTTTATCGTACAGCAAATCGTAAAAAACATGCACAGCCCGGAAAATTTCTCTTGCGTGAGCTCTGCATTGTTTACCCTTTCTTTCCAAAAGCACAATCGCCCTGTCATTAATGGGGCCCGCTTTTGTCCTAAGCAATCTTGTAAATCACTCAACTTATTTAGAAAAGAAGAATTAATGTTGTATTGTCAAGTTTTTCTCGTTATTAATAAGAATTTTCGCTCTCTACGGTTAGTCTGTTTTTTATTTAGCTGGATGAGATTTTACCTGCCGGTATTTGATAGGTCCTGAACATGATCAATTATAGTTGCCCATTAAGTCTAAGCCTCATGGCCTTTAGCCCACGCTTAAAAGTGTTTACCGTTACATTGTCAGAGGGTAAATTACTGTGTTGAATGCTAACGAATTGATACCGTTGGTGTGATGTTCGGACGATTGATTTGAAGAAGATATTCTAACGCGTAAGCAATAGCTCTGTCGATGGTCATCCTGCTTTGTGATTCACCCGATTGCGAAGCCCGTTATGTGCCGCAAGTGTTAAGTTAAGCGTGAGACAATGACTGCTGCCTTCCTTCAATGCTCGGTGACGATAAGGGCGACTGGTTAAAGCTTTTATCAATGAATGAATTATTTGCCCATACTTTCATTGGCTTTATAAGCTTGTTAGGCTTACAAGCATTGTAATTAAGATACGGCTCTGTAATTTTTATGAGTGCTTACGGCGAGAGAGTGATGATGGATTTTATGGCAATTTCGTGCAAACGGCAAAAGTTCTACCTTGATCAGCATGGGTGCCTTGGGTCAATTTGTACTGCGTCTGTATCTTAAAATACCTTTGTAAAACTTCTAAAACGGCGATTAATTGTTCCGGTTTTTCGTAACTTGGCAGGTGTGATTCAAACAGCAACAGGCCGTCTGCGTTAACATACCGAGCGCATTTTTTGAAATAATCATCAATCGATTGTTGGGTGTTGTGGTCATACGTCGAGTGATTTGCAAACGACAGCACAACATCGTACGTGTTGTTGACATTGTAATCTTCAAAAATACCTGCCCAAAAATTCGTATTACTTATTTTTAGAAAATTTGCCGCACATTTGGCAATTTTTATCAAATAAGGGTTGATGTCAAAAGCGTCAATATACTTGCAAAATGGTGCTATCCCTAAAGCAATTCTTCTACAAGTGCCCCGAGTTATGCTTTGCGTTTCATCAAATACAAGTATCTTAGGCTATCATTGATAAGAGTTTTTTCTTCTATCTCAAAAAATTGCATAAACGCTTTTTCAAAATTTTCCTGTGAATAAGTATCAAAGACATCTTTTCTATTTCGCAATAATTCTTGTACTTTACTATCTTCTTTGGGAATATATTCTATAATAATGAAGTTAAATAGATGAGAAAAATACTTCGACATGGCTTCAAATGGAATATTGTTGCCAATGGCCAAGTGATGAATGAGGGCTAAAATTAAACCACAATCAGCAGGGCCACGATCGGCGAACCCTTCTCTTTCTGAATTTGCCCACCCAATTCCACTGCTTGGGTTGGTGAGATCCATTAATAGGGGTAATATTTTATCTTCTCGCTTTTCTTTGGCTGCTAAGTAATTTTTTTCTACTGCAACGGGATCAATATCAAACGCTATCGTTTGTATGCCTTTGTTACTTGCCAGTCGACTAAAATACCCGTTATTAGCCCCTAAGTCCCAGAGTGTTTTGGGAGACACTTTATCAATAAAGTCAGATACTATTTTCGCTTTTCTATCAAAGGAATTCTCGGTATAATTTGTAAAAGTGTAATAATCTCCCCATACCGTTTTTTTAGAATAAGGTTTTAAGTTTTTTATGGTGAGATACAAAGCGTCAATGATTTTTAGCAATTGGTTTTTACTTAATGTTTTTTTAATTTTTTGCTTATTTATTTCATATTTTTTTTGCGCCATGTTCGGTATTTTTACGTACAACCAATAAGTTAATGAAAAGCATTTCCGAATGCTGGGCATCAATTTTGCAGCAATATCGCCTGGTATGCCATCGATCCAATTCTTAAGCAAGGTATTCATGCATAGGTCAACTTTGCTCATTAGCATAAGTGGATATAAAAAGTGCTTACAAAATTGTCCGAATGCAACCCATGGACCCTCCTCATAAGGTTCAAAAGATAGGGTGTCGATAAAAATAGGATGACTGCCAATAAATTGTACGTTATATGCGCTGGCGTCTTTTAGTGAAAAGTTTTTCTCTAAAACTTCTTTTTCTATGGTTAAAGTTAACAATGCAGCGTCTTTTAATTGACTGAAAGACCATTCGTATGGATAGGAAATGAAAGGTACTTTTTGGGCTTCTAATATGATAGCGCTAGGAGAATGTTTAATTTCTTTATGACTAATTAATAAATTTTTTGTAATAAGATTATCATAGATGTTATTTTTAACTAACGTATTGTAATTGTCGAAATAACAAGGATTTACTTGACGAAATATTTGTCCGTTTTCACTAAAAACAAAACCGCTCGGGTCGCGAAAAGAACCTGTGTTAATTACTTTTTTCATGCTCATCTTTTGAAAGGTTTAATAATTGAAGTAACATTTAATTCTTTTTTATATTCTAATGTCAAAATAATATTATGTGGTTTTGCTTGTTGAGATGTTATTATTCATCGCATTACGTGGTGAATTTGATACGGTTGCCGATTTGAATTTACAGTAGTTTGTCATGAAAGCCTTTATTAAAAATTTATTGATGAGTTTAGTGCTGCCTTTTACGTGGGTTATCGTGCAGTACAACTTGAAGCACAATTTTTTTGCTGAAAGTTACGCGGATGTAGGCATTTGCTTGTTGGGACTGGGGTGCATTCATTCTTGTCTTATCTTATTGCGTATGCCGGCACGTATTATTGTCGTACTGTGGTTGATCCTTATTTGGCCGTCCTTCCATCTGAGCTTAGCGTTAGATTTATTGTGTCGTTTTGTTCTATTTCTTGGGCTTATGGCCATTTGTAAAAAAGTAAAGCTGGGACTCATTAATTTTGTCTTAGTTATTTTATGTGTGATGAATGGTGCTCAAATCATTCAGCGTCATTTCCATGCGAAGCGAACGGCCCAGCATTTTGTGTGTGAACCTACCCATAAGGCGCCGATTGCGTTGACGGGCAATATTTATTTCATCTTGTGTGATGCCTATGCGGGCAGAGAGGTTTTGTCAAGGTATTATCAGTTTGATAACAATGCTTTTTATGAAAATTTGCAAAAACTTGGGTTTAACGCACAAGACGGAAAAGTTACTTATCGACCGGTGAACGGATTCCCGACGTTAAAGGCGCTTAATTACTTTACAAATTTAGGGCAGTTAAAGGTGACTGAACTTTCGCCATTGCAATTGCATTTTACTTTGAAGGGTAGTTGTCTTTTTGCCGCTCTAAAGCATTGTAATTACGGGGCCTGGGGGACGAACACACGTTTTGCTTTTTTGCAGAATTTAGGATTAAAGCCGATGGGCCCAAAACATTTTTATACGGCGCTGCAACTCGTTTATTGCTGTTTACGACAAAACAATTGCTTGGAAGCTTGGTTAAAGCGATGTCTCAATTCACAACTTTATCGACAAGAATTGGCCGTGTTCGCTTATTTGCAAAATGAATTTGTCCCTTCGACCACGGGTAAAAACTTTTATTATTTCCACATTGATTGCCCGCATGCCCCGTTTGTATTTGATGAGCGTGGAGGCTTTAACGACGATCAGGTTGTGAAAATTTGGGGTGAAAATGAAGTGGGTCCCAGCGCTTATTCCCGAGAAACTTATCGGGCAAATTACGTTCGACAATTGCAAACCTTAAATCGGCAATTACTCGCTCTGATGGTGTCTTTGATTGAAAAAGATCCACAGGCGACGATTATTTTGCAAGGAGACCACGGAACATTTATGACGAACGACCAGGACGAAAATGCCGCGTTTATGTTTGCCGTTAGATTAAGTTTGCCGGCAAACCACGTCCACCCAGCAAACTTTTTTAAGGAATTTATTTATGGAGAATAACGACAACTTTTTTGACGAATGGCGGGGAAGACTAATTCTCTCCACAGTACGAGGTGAGTTTGAAGAAGAATTACAAGCGCAATTGGGCAATCCGACTGTGGAGTTTTTCAATAAATTATGTCGACGAATCGATATTAAAAAAAAGCTTTATAAAGCTTATAATTCGACAAAAGTGTTGGAAGCATCCACCGAAGAACTTTTGGGAAATGACGCCTGGAGCATGGTTATTTATTTGCTTGCCCATCAAGTTATGACGTCCAATAACGTGGGACTTCAATATAAGGCCATTAACACGGCGTTAAAGGCGAAAGCCTTGTTGCCCGAGTCTTGTCTGAATGATGGTTCCGTCCAAAAGTTTTATCGCAATATAGAAGCGTACTTATGAAAACGTTAGATTGTGTAATCCTGGCCTATGAGGGGCCCATTTTACGCGCTTATTTAAGTGTCTTAAGCGCATTGGGGTATCGAGCAAAAGCCGTTGTAAAGTTATTTAATGGGAAGCGTCGATTAAGGTATTTGCCTTCCAAGATGCGGCATGCCCTGCTTTTTAATCGTGAGGCCTTGGCGAATAATTATTGGCCTATCTCCTTTTCGAAGAAACGAGATTTTAAAGAAAATGTGTGTGCCCCGATTTTAACACATTATAACTTGTCAAGTGATTTCTTTGATCTGTTTGGCAAGTTGAGTGTTGATTATCAATGTATTGCTGATGATGTCGTTTATTGTGATTGCGAAGATAAAGGCTGGAAAAGTGAAAAATTGTATGAGTTATTAAAATCTTTGGGCTCACAAACGTATTTGTTTACTGGCGGAGGCCTTGTTCCCAATGCTATTCTTGCATTGCCGAGCACAGAGTTTTTTCACGTGCACCCCGGTTTTCTACCTTACACGAGGGGAGCCGATGGCATTTTATGGTCAACGCTTATTAGACAAAAACCAGGAGCTTCTTGCTTTTATATGGTTCCACAATTGGATGAGGGGCACCTCATTCTTGCAGAAGAATATGAGCCGTTGACTTTCCGTGTTAATGGCCCATTGGACGATTCGACTCGCTACCGACTGATTTATTCATTTTATGATCCGGCCGTTCGTGCATTGTGTCTAAAGCATGTGTTGGAAAAATATGGTAGTTTGTCTCATTTGCCAACGACAGAACAGGCTCTTGACAAAGGAATTACTTATCACTTTATGCACGAAAGGCTTAAGGCGAAAGTTTTAAAAGAAATTATCTGTTAATTCGCAAGAAATGCTTGACAGCCATGCTTGTGAAAAGAATGATTTAAAAATCATGTTGGCTTATATAGATCCAGGTTTGGGAGGACTTGTCGTCCAATCGTTAATTGCAGGTTGCTTGACCGTCGTTTATTTTTTTCGTAATTCTTTTTCGCGGCTTTTCGGTTTTGTAAAAAATCTGTTTTCCTCGAAGAAGTCAGAGAAATAACGGACTTCGTACGAATTAAATTGTCGCGGGTGCCGCGTTGAGTTTAAGGGGGCGTGTTGCTGCCGGTTTTTTTTTATAAATTTAACACGCGTATCACGTTTTTCGAAAAGGTTGCTAGCTCCTCGCTTGTACAACGCCACGTCCAATTGGAATTACTTACGGTGGAGGGTGTGTTGATGCGTCCCTGAGGGCCTTTTTTGAGCCAATCTTGTAAGGGAATGATGACCATATGGGGGGCAGGATGTTTGCAAGCGAGTCGAATTAAGTCAAAAACGACGTCGTCGGTGTTGGCTTTGAGGGATGTGGGGTGCAATAATTTTAAACAGGCTGACTTAACGGATTCGGGGGCATGTTCGAACCATCCGCGTGTTGTGTCGTTGTCGTGAGTTCCCGTGTATACAATCGTATCCTTTGTCCAGTGTTCAGGCAGATAAGGGTTGTTTTCTCCATCAAAGGCAAATTGCAAGATGGCCATGCCGGGTAGATTTAATGATTTTTGAAAGTCACGTACCTCTTTGTTTAAATCGCCCAAATCTTCTAGGATAAACGGCATTGTTGGAAAATGCTTCTTGAGTTGCTGAAAGAACGCGTGTTGGGGGCCTGGCATCCACTGTCCATGACGGGCGTCTGGAGCGTTGCGTGGAATGGCCCAATAATTGTAAAAACCGCGGAAATGATCCAGGCGTATAAGGTCAAAGTGATTGAAGTTTTTTTCAATCCTATCTATCCACCAATGAAATTGATTTTTCTCCATTTCGGGCCAATTGTAAATGGGATTCCCCCACAGCTGCCCGCTGGATGAAAAATAATCGGGTGGGACTCCAGCCACGTATTGGGGACGATCCGACAAGGCATCCCATTGAAATAATTCGCGATGTGCCCAAATGCTTACACTGTCTTCCCCGACGTAAATGGGGAGATCTCCAATAATGCTTACGTGATGTTGGTGGGCGTAATGGTGTAAACGTGTCCATTGTTCTGACAATACCCATTGCAAAAATGCAAAAAATTCGACGGCGCGTCGATGTGCGCTCGCGTAAGCTGCAACGGAAGACGTTTGATAACGTCGGTATTCGCTTGGCCATTGCCACCACGGTTCATTGTGAAAACGTTCTTTCAATGCACTGAAAATGGCGTAGGCTTCCAGATCGTTTTGCCTCGTTTGATAGAATTCAATAAAACGTTGGTAGCTGCTTGAGTCCTTGCAAAACGCTTCGTACGCTTCGTACAATAAGGGAGTTAGGACAAGATTTACCTTTTCATATTCGACGAAAGTTTTTGACAAGTTGCCAAATGCCTGCAACTTGCTTTTGGCGAGCCATCCCCTGTTGATAAGATCTTTGACATCAATGAACAGTGGGTTTAGCGCCCCCTCTGCCAAAGATTGATAGGGCGAATGTCCGTAGCCAACAGGTCCCAACGGGCACAATTGCCAATATCGTATTCCCAATTGTTCTAAACGATCGATCCATCGATAGCATTCTGGCCCGAAACAGCCAATCCCCTGTTGACTGGGTAGCGAAAATAAGGGAAGTAATACGCCGTCTTTTCGTAACATAACAGACTTATTGTACAAATGTGGTGCCCGTATGGCGAGTAAAAATGCATGAAGTGGGTGATTTTTTAGACCTGTGATGCTGGCAACAAAATCGTAAAAATCAACTTGACCTGCTTACTCAATTTTTGCATTAATATTGTTCAGCTTATTGCGGATGTAGTTTAGTGGTAAAACTCCAGCCTTCCAAGCTGGATTCGTCGGTTCAATTCCGTCCATCCGCACCAGATCTCTCCATGTGGGGCACACTATACTCCATGTGGGATGCGCTATAAAAATTGGGGGAATTTAGTTTTTACATTAACATTGTTCAACTTATTGTGGGTGTAATGAATTTGTACATGGGAGTGTGAGAGGTGGTGCGTATGAGGGCACTTACGGGGGTGTGGAGCTTGTTGAATGTTTTGTAAATTAATCAATGGATTAGTCTTAGGCTAGATACGCGCGTTGATATTTCTTGGCTGGAAGTGGAATTAAACGGAAGCGCTGTGTTGGGACTTTTTTGATTTCATGCTTTTATTGCGATGATTATCAATAAAAAATTGGTCCATTAAAGGTTTGCATTGAAAATCTTACTTGAGAAAATGTGCTTGCTGTTTTCCTTGCAAATGCTGTCCGATAGCCTTTGGATTTTTATTCTCTTAAAGCTGATATTTAACATGGGGGCATTTTTTGCAGCCTAAGGTCGTTGTTCGGAATCGATGTGAGGGGATAATATTAGTCTTAATGACGCCTTGCATCCATTATAATTTTTTTCAAATTTTTTGGGCCTTGTACAAAATAGATCGGAAACGTTTACGCGGGTTGTGATGCCTGTTATAACACTTGTGTAATGTGCATGAACGGCTCTTGAGTCGACGTGATTGGTTTTTTTGTAATTCGTTCATTATGAATAAGAATTATGTCTGTTAAGTTAACTTACTGTCGATGTTGTCAATATGCAGATTGTGGCCATTGCAGGCCGTATGTTTTGTGCAGAATGTCATCGTTCCTCGAAGATTTTGGGGCATGACAACACCAATTATTAGCTGCAATTGTGCTTTCGGCTAACTCTTCTGTTTCTGGGCGAAGAAAGTGTCACGTAAGAAAGATATTTATAACAAGCTTGGAAGAGAATTATATATTGCGATTCGTCAGGCCACTGAAGTAATACGCCATGGGTTTGAAAGATGTGGATGTTGGGGGTCAGACTGCGATAAGTTGCCTTCAAAGCTGCCAGTTTGTATGAAGTGCATTAGTTGTCATTGAAGAAGCGTAAAGAGAATCGTCTGCAAATGTTTCGATGGTTCGAGCCAACTTTTATTCGTAATGAACAAGTTGTTTGATGTTTGTCGAGGCCGTGACTTAAAAGAGTGGGTGTTTACAGAATGAGACGGCTCTTGCTGTTTTGTTAAAAATGAGTGAAGCCTGCACGGTGTTCCACACGCGATTCCACAGTCTTTGGCGCATATAAGCAATCGTCAAGACCGCGTGGATTTTAGCTCGTTCAACGAGAAGGCCATTGGAGTTTAATTGAAGGAAGGATTGAAAGGCAATTGGCTGATCATGAGATTGCTGGGATGGAATTTGAGTATCATTTGATTCCACAATTGTTTGTTGTCGGAAGCGAACACCTCTTGTGGATTCATCGGGACCGGCAGCCAAATTTTTTTGTCCAATTCTTCTTCCAATTGTCCTTCTCTCCATCCGACATAACCGCAGTAAGCGCGTAGAACAATTGATTCGTTTTGCGAAAGTAGTTGAGAGGCCTGACGGGCTTGCAAGCCGAGATGCCATTTGAGAAAATGATTGTTGGGCGTCCAATCGATGGCCGTTAAAATCAGGCGTTTTTGTTCAACGGGTCCGCCCTTGAAGACGGGAACATCGTCAAAATGTTCCCATTGATTGGCGTCAAAGTCGTTTAGCATGAGCCGCAGGGGCCGGTTGAGAATTAATCCCATGGCGCCCTTGTCACGCTGATGTTGAACTACGGCGATGACACATTGCTCAAATTCTGTATCTATTTGGTTTTGTGGGTTTGACAGCAAGACCAAACCAGAAAAATTTTGCGATTGCGATGGATTAACTACATTGATCATCATTACAGAGCTTGTATAAGAATGTTGGCCTCTTGAAATAATTCTGCCACCAGAGGATCATTATTATAATCAGAATGATAGTAACATTGTTGGATGCCCGCTGCCAATAATATTTTTGCACAATTAATGCAGGGGTAGTGTGTAATATACACGATGGAATTTTGAATGCTGACGCCGCGTCGCGCCGCATCGGCAACGGCATTTTGTTCGGCGTGTACGGTTGCCTGCTCGTGACCATCTCGCATCTTTGACACGTGTGGTAATCCCGCCAAGAACCCGTTGTAGCCTGCGGCAATAATCCGATTTTTGTTGACTGTCCCGGAAACAATGACGCAGCCCACTTTGAGGCGCGTGCAGCTCGATCTTGTAGATAATAACAACGCAATCGACATAAAATACGTATTCCACGAGGGCCGATCGTTGAAAGAACTTAATAGGTTTTGCAGATTAGAGAGCCATTTTTGATCATCAGACATATTTTTTGTGCTTTAATTTTTTTAGAATAGGTCCTATATAATTTATTTTATGAAGGCAAACATTTCTTTTTCTTACCGTTGTGTAAGCTTATTTTTTAAAATTCTCTTCAAGTTTGTTTATCGTGGCAAGATCTATGGCGAAGAAAATATACCCACGGAGGGTGCCTTCATTTTGGCTAGTAATCACGTGAGCCATATGGATCCGCCGCTTATCGCGATTCACTGTCGTCGGCAACCTGTTTTTTCGTTTGCGCGCAGTACATTGTTTAAGAGGGGCATCGGCTGGTTTTATAGGCGGCTTAATATGATTCCAGTTGATCGAGAAAAAGGGAATGATGTGGGCTCTATACGCCGTGTATTGCAAATTTTAAAGCGAGGTTATCCCGTATTGATGTTCCCGGAAGGTACGCGTTCCATTACGGGCATTCCTCAGCGAGCGAAAAAAGGTGTGGGCCTGTTTGTGGTTCGTTCGGGGGTCCCGGTGGTGCCCGTTCGGATATTTGGGACATTTGAGGCACTGCCGAAGGGAAAGCATTTTTTGAATTTTAAACCGCGTCTTAGCATCATATACGGCAAGCCTCTCTCTCCGCAAGATTTTGAAGCCTGCCGTCAAGAAGAGGATTGTTTGCAGGCGATCAGCGATCGTATCATGCAAAGTATTTGTCAAATCCAACCGAGAGGCTGAGCATGATGGAACGAATGTTGATTGTTGATGATGAAAAAAATACACGCGATGGCTTGCGTTTAAATTTTGCGAAACGTTTTGAAGTTGTCGAGGCCAACAGCCCCGATGAAGCCCTGCGCTTGATGAATCTGCAATCGTTTGATGTCATCATTACCGACTTACGTATGGGGCAACAGAGCGGTATGCGCGTGGTGGATCGGGCGCTCTCAATGAGCCATCGACCCATTTGCATTATGATGACGGCCTATGGAAGCATTGAAACGGCGGTGG
>ULNM01013143.1_pt1 | contig 10972 bp, 6 predicted proteins | sample 1951921 | NCBI WGS metagenome assembly ULNM01 (sample SAMEA4835577, study PRJEB28245) | human gut metagenome | biome: gut microbiome; material: fecal sample | place: Denmark | collected 2008
AAAGGTTGTGCCAGCATTTTGACACAACCTCATGTCGGAAAGAAGTATGGAGAAATCTGGGGCTACCGCACAGACCGACTTTATCAGAAGGATGACTTTGTATATGAGAACGGCAAGCCGGTAACTGTTTATGCTTTGAATGGTAAAGAGGTACCCGCCAATACTCCCGGCGCCAAAGAAATGAACAAGTTAAAAGACCCGAATGGCATATATCAAGACTACTTCCAAACAGGAACGATCAAATTCGGCCCGGGTGACGTAAAATATAAAGATATAAATGGTGACGGGAAAATAGATGCGGGAGCCCGTTCTGTAGATACCGTAACAGACAAAGACGATCCCAATTATGGCAAACGTAATACCGGTGACTTGGAAGTAATTGGTAATTCTACTCCACGTTACGAATATGGTATTCGCCTGGGTGCTGATTACAAAGGTTTTGACATCTCTATCTTTATGCAAGGTGTGGGCAAACGTGACATTTGGGGAGCAGGCTTCCTTGCAATACCGGGCTTCAATACAAGTGACGGTGCTATGCCTCAGGCTATTGCCGAGAACTACTGGAGAGAAGACCGTACCAATGCTTTCTATCCTGCCGCTTACAATATGGCAGGTTCAAATACCGGTTTCAATATGCAAACTCAAGACCGTTACTTGCTCAACATGTCTTACTTCCGCATCAAGAATATTACATTGGGATATACATTACCTGCCGTATGGACCAAGAAAGTATTAATCAACAAAGCCCGTATTTATGTTGCATGCGAGAACTTCTTTACATTTGATAATTTGAGAGGCCTGCCCATTGATCCGGAAGAAATCTCAGGCTTCTCTATGTTCAACTCTACAAACTACAATTCCGGTCGTACAGGTGTTGGTACACCTACTATGAAGAACATGTCTGTAGGCATTCAATTAAACTTCTAAAAACATACCATTATGAAAAAATATATATTCACTATACTCTCAGTGGCAGTTCTAATGACTACATCTTGCGATGACATTCTGGACCGCCCGCAATTGAACACTCCGACAGACGGCACATTCTGGAAAACCGAAATGGATGCCCGTCTGTACGCCAACGGTTTTTACCGGAACTATTTTGTCGGTTATGCCGACGGGTGGGCTACCAACTATACCCCTTTGCGTGGTATGTCTTTCTCTGACGATTTAGCCTCTACCGGACAACAGTCATCATTCAGCAACTCAATACCTACGAGCCTTGGCAGTTCAAACGCAAATGACTTGGCAACTTATCAAACCCAGTATGTCGGGCCGACCTGGAATTTCACCTGGATACGTAAAGCAAATGTATTTATGGAACGCTTGGAAGCCAATATGAAAGGAAATGTAACGGAAGAGGCATTTAACCACTGGCATGCCGTAGCAGCTTTCTTTAAGTGTTTCTCATATTCCCGACTGGTAGCTGTATTTGGTGATGTGCCATATTATGAAACCTCATTTGCCAACAGCGACCTGGAGGCTATGTATAAAGACCGGGACAGTCGTGTGTTTGTAATGGATAAGGTTCACGATATGTTAAAGAACGAAGTACTGGTCAACATGCGCAACAACGATGGCGCCAATACCCTAAATCGATATGTGGCAGCCGCATTTGCCTCCCGCTGGATGCTTTTTGAGGGAACATGGCAAAAATATCATGGTGGAGACCAAGCTGCTGCAACCAAGTATCTGCAATTGGCCAAGGAAGCAGCTGAAATAGTAATCAATAGTGGCAAATTTGCTATTGACACTCCATTCCGCGAAGTATTCGGTTCACAAGACTTAAAGGGTAACAAGGAAGCCATCATGTATCGGCACTATACATTCGAAATGCTTAAACACCATATTGCATCTTATTCCAACGGAGTAGAAAGCCAAGCCCCAGCTCCCAATCTCGCCCTAGCAAAGTCCTTCATCTGCCAGGATGGTAAGGTTTATCAACATTCGGATATAGAAAATGCAAAATTGCTGAGCATTGCTAATCTGGCAAAGACCCGTGACCCACGCTTTGAAGCTACATTCATTGACCATGTAAATACAAATTCTGTTACATTGCTTTATGCTTCCAAGTTCATTGATCGTGAGGCACTGACAATGGACAATCCGAAAAACAACCCTATTTATGATTCTAATACTAACACAAATGATGCCCCAGTTATCCGCTACGCAGAGGTCTTATTGAACCGGATCGAAGCTAAAGCAGAATTGGGTGGAGTAACTCAGACCGATATTGACAACTCCATTAATCAACTGAGACGTCGCCCACTGGATGCTACTGCACAAGCTAAGGGATTAAAAAATACTGCTGACATGAAATTATCTGATATCACAACAGACTTTGATCCTGCAAGAGATCAGGACGTTGATCCTCTAATTTGGGAAATCCGCCGTGAACGCCGTATGGAATTAGTCTATGAACATTGCCGTTTACATGACATCAAACGTTGGAAAAAGCTGGAATACATGAACAATAGCAAATATCCGGATACGATGACAGGACCTTGGGTCGATATGCCCAAAGAAGTCCCAACCTATTTAGACGATCAATATATTGGTAAGCGACAGGTAAAGAAAGAAGATGGTAGTATTATCACTTTTGATGGGACCAATGCTGCTGATATGGTAGGCTATTATCTGCCAACGAATGCCTTGCCACGCAACACCTTTAGTGATCGCAGTTATTGTTCTCCTGTAGGCGAACAAGAAATCAACACTTATGCGGAGAAAGGCTTCAAACTAACACAGACAAAGGGTTGGTAATTATGCACAATACTCTCTAAATCACTCAGACTAAAAAGAATAATGCCTACCCATTTGTGTTCCTGTATAAATGAGTCAGGCATTATTGCTTATTCACTAAAACATAATAACGCTATGAAACAATATTTACTTTTATTCTATTTGGCATGCTCCGTATGCATGCTTCATGCTCAAGACAAGGAGAGTTCCCCATATCTTTTTAATGATTTTCAAGAAGCAACCGTTTACTTCAAAGACGGTTCACAATATCACGAAAAGATGAATTACAACCTGTTAGTGGACAAGTTTTATTTTATTGACCATATAGACAATAAAGTAAAAGTATTAAGTAATCCACAGGATATACAGATTATAAAGTTTGGTAATCGAGTGTTCTATACGGAAGGAAATTATGGGATTGAAATTCTGCCGACAAATCCCGTATTGTATATACAATATAAGGGGAATATGCGTAAAGAAGCCTCAAAAGGCGCCTATGGTCAACCCGCAGAAACATCTTCTGTAAAAACATACGGAGGGACGTATGCAGGACGTGGAGAACGCTATGAATTCGATCCGGAAAAATTGATACTTGGAAGTCGATACAATATTTATTGGGTAGAAAAGAAAGGGAAGAAAAAATCTTTCAAGAACTTCAAACAATTCCTGAAATTATACCCTAAACATAAAGAGGAGCTAAAATTATTCATCAAAGAGAACAATATAGACTTTAATAATGTGCAACAGATCTCAAGATTGTACATTCACGCAGATTCACTCTAATATACTCACTCCAAAACCATGTTCCCTCAATAACAAAGATAACATCGCCCATTCATTTCATATCTTTTGAATATGAATGGGACTTTTTCTTTCATTAAGCCCTCACCCTTGAGTTGCAAATTAATAATTATAATACTAAAAATAATAAAATAAGTGTTTTTGATATTAAAATAAAGTCTATCTTTGTTGCTACGAAAATCCTCCTTAACAATAATACTATTATGAAGAAACTTCTGCTACTGACTCTTTTATTGTGCAGTGCCTTCTTGTGTCAAGCGCAAAAAGATCGAATCATTTTGGGTGACGAACAGACTTCCGAGTATTTTCCCATCCTGAAAGATAAGAAAATCGCTATATTCTCCAATCATACAGGAATGATAGGAGACAAACATTTATTGGATGTCCTTTTAGAAAATAAGTTCAATGTAGTTGCCATTTTTTCACCGGAACATGGATTCCGTGGAAATGCAGATGCAGGAGAACACGTATCCAGTTCAGTAGACTCAAAAACGGGTGTACCTATCCTTTCACTTTATGAAGGTAAAGATAAGAAGCCAAGTAAGGATTCAATGCAAAAGTTCGATATATTAATAATAGATATACAAGATGTAGGGCTACGCTTCTATACCTATTATATAACAATGTGCAGGCTAATGGATGTTTGTGCGGAATATAATAAAAAAGTCTTATTGTTAGATCGCCCCAATCCAAACGGACATTATGTAGACGGACCGATTCTGGATATGAAATATAAATCAGGTGTGGGATGGTTGCCGATTCCTATTGTACACGGAATGACATTAGGGGAACTTGCATTAATGGTAAATGGAGAAGGCTGGTTACCCGGTTCACGCAAATGTGATTTAGCTGTTATCAAGTGTAAGAACTATACACACCAGACAAGGTATCAGTTGCCAATTCCTCCATCTCCTAATCTGCCGAATATGAAGTCAATATATTTATATCCGTCTACTTGTTTCTTTGAAGCAACACCTGTCAGCTTAGGCAGAGGGACTTCACTGCCATTTCAGGTGTATGGACATCCCAATATGACCGGATATAATTATAGCTTCACTCCAAGAAGTATTCCCGGAGCAAAGAATCCGCCTCAGTTGAATAAACTATGCCATGGCGTAAATCTGAGCAATATGAGCGATGAGGAAATCTGGAAGCGAGGAGTAGATTTAACCTATGTCATTGACGCCTACCGTAACTTGAATCTGGATGACCATTTCTTCCGCCCGTTCTTTGAGTTGTTAGTGGGAAGAGATTATGTACGGAAAATGATTAAAGAAGGAAAAAGTGCTGATGAAATTAAAGCCATGTGGAAAGGTGATGTTGAAAAGTTCAAGGCACAACGTAAACCATATTTGCTTTATGAAGAGTAAGTTTATTACCGATATAAATTGTCCAATCGTAAAATAATAGTATGAGCCCGATATCCGTTATTATCACCATTGCCGCTTATTTTGTGATACTGTTCACTATATCCTACATAGCCGGTAGAAAAGCCGACAATGAAGGTTTCTTCGTTGGTAACCGTAAATCGGCCTGGTATGTTGTGGCATTTGCCATGATTGGGTCCAGCATCTCCGGAGTGACGTATGTATCAGTGCCGGGCATGGTAGCTGCCAGTAGTTTTGGTTATCTGCAAATGGTATTGGGATTTGTTGCGGGACAACTAATCATTGCATTCGTATTGACGCCACTGTTCTATCGAATGAACTTGGTGTCCATCTATGAATATCTGGAGAATCGTTTTGGTATGTCTTCCTATCGGACAGGTGCATGGTTCTTCTTCATATCTAAGATGCTGGGAGCCGCAGTACGTTTGTTCCTCGTATGTTTGACACTGCAACTGCTGGTATTCGAACCGTTTGGATTACCTTTCATTTTGAATGTAGCTATTACCGTAGCATTAGTATGGCTCTATACGTTCCGGGGTGGAGTAAAATCCCTGATCTGGACAGATTCACTCAAAACATTCTGCCTGGTGGTATCGGTAGTTCTTTGCATCAGTTATATTGCTTCTGATCTCAACCTGTCGCTTAGCAGTATGATTAGCACCATTGCAGATAGTGACATGTCACGCATCTTCTTCTTTGACGATATAAACAGCAAGCAGTATTTCTTCAAACAATTCTTTGCCGGGGCATTCACAATGATTGCCATGACAGGACTGGATCAGGACATGATGCAACGTAACCTCAGCTGCAAGAACTTCAAAGATTCACAGAAAAATATGATTACGAGTGTTATATCACAGTTCTTCGTAATTCTGCTGTTCCTTATGCTGGGGGTATTGCTTTACATCTTTGCTGGTAACCAAGGTATTCAGGTGAAAAAGAGCGATGAACTCTTCCCGTTGATAGCCACCGGTAACTACTTCCCTGCAATTGTAGGTATCCTGTTTATCATCGGACTTATTTCTTCGGCTTATTCCGCTGCCGGCTCAGCACTGACAGCTTTAACAACTTCCTTTACAGTAGATATCCTCGGGACAAAAGGCAGGACGGAAGAAGAAATCGTAAAGATACGTAAGCGGGTACATATTGGCATGGCTGCAATTATGGGTATCACGATATTCGTATTCAACCTATTGAATAACACAAGTGTGATCGATGCCGTATATATACTGGCAAGTTACACATACGGTCCCATCCTCGGATTATTCGCATTCGGTATATTCATGAAACAGCAGGTTCGCGATAAATATATCCCATTGGTAGCCATCCTTTCGCCTATCCTTTGCTTCATCCTGCAAAAGAATTCGGAAGCCTGGTTCAATGGGTATCAGTTCAGCTACGAACTGTTGATATTCAACGCTCTGTTCACGTTTATCGGACTCTGTCTGTTGATCAGAAAAGATAAGAACTAATAATTAACTTAATACATCATCCATGAATGTAAGACTTCATTTTTTGTTCACTTTGCTCACCGCCTCCCTGATCCCCCAGACGGGAGGCGCGCAAGAGCTTTCGACGGATGTCCGCCAGAAAATCGGTAAGTTTCTGGACGCAACTGCACGGAAAGAGGTTTCCGTAGGACGCATCCGGATTGACTCTGTTTCCATTGAAGGAAATACGTTGCAATTGTTTGCTAACATGAACTGTGCATATATTCCTTTCCGGGAAGATAATGTGACAGAGATTTACCAAGGTGTGCAGGCACTGCTCCCGGCAGAGTTTTCAAAGTACAACCTGCAAATCCGCACGAATAAGCGTAGCATTGAAGAATTAATTCCCCAAGCACTACGCAGTAAAAAGGACAAAAAAGCCAAAACATTCAATCCTGCCGGAACAAAACCCTTAGTAACGGCCCTTTCTACCCCCTATACCCCTACAAATGGCTTAAAGAACCGTCACATTGCCTTGTGGCAGAGTCACGGCTTCTATTATGAGCCTAAACTGACACGTTGGGAATGGCAACGCGCCCGCATCTTCCAGACGGTGGAAGATTTATATACGCAAAGTTATGTACTGCCTTTCCTGGTTCCCATGTTGGAGAATGCAGGAGCTAATGTGCTGATACCCCGTGAACGGGATAGTCAAATAGCAGAAGTTGTTGTAGACAATGACGGTTGCCTTCACTCCCGTTCCGTTTATACAGAAAAGACAGGCGATAAGAACTGGATGCAAGGTACTGGTGAAGGTTTCGCCCATCTGCGCGATCAATATATCAATTTTGAGAACCCATTCCGTGAAGGAACTTTCCGCACAGTTAAGACGGTAAAAGGTAAGAAAGAGAAAGAAAGCACTGCCGAATGGATTCCTGAACTTCCGTCAACCGGACAGTACGCCGTTTATGTATCCTATAAATCATTGCCAAACAGTACGGATGATGCTCTTTACACTGTTTATCACAAAGGAGGAGTATCCCAATTCAAAGTGAACCAACAGATGGGTGGCGGCACCTGGATTTATCTGGGTACATTTGGTTTTGATGCCGGAAAAAGCGATGCCGGAAAAGTTGTTTTAAGCAATCGTTCTGATAAAGCCGGACGTATCGTTACCGCTGATGCCGTAAAAATCGGAGGTGGTATGGGAAATATAGCACGCCGTATCTCTGATGCAGGTGCCACAGAGAATATTAAAAGTTCGGACGGCAATGCTGCCATAGTGCATAAAGAAATGCCGAAGATAGATTACCCGTATGAGATAAGCGGTTATCCCCGTTTCTGCGAGGCAGCACGCTACTGGCTTCAATGGGCAGGTATTCCGGACAGTGTCTATTCCGACAGTCAAGGTAAGAATGACTATACAGACGATTACAAATGTCGTGGTATCTGGGTGAATTACCTTGCCGGTGGTTCTACGGTTAATCCGACAGAACAAGGACTGAATATCCCGGTAGATATGGCTTTCGCCTTCCATTCAGATGCAGGAACCACGCTAAACGATTCCATCATCGGAACACTGGGTATCTACTATACCAACGTTTACAATGAAGAATACGCCAACGGAGCATCCCGCTATCTGGCACACGACATGACAGACCTGATTCAGTCAAATATCGTACAGGATATCCGTAGCCTATACGAACCGGATTGGACACGCCGCGGTATGTGGAACCAATCCTACTACGAAGCACGTGTACCCCGTGTCCCCACTATGTTACTGGAATTACTTTCTCACCAGAACTTTGCAGACATGCGTTATGGTTTAGATCCACGTTTCCGTTTTACGGTAAGCCGTGCAATCTATAAAGGTATGCTGCAATTCATTTGCTCGCAATACCACATGGATTATATTGTTCAGCCGTTACCTGTCGACAATATGGCATTGAAAATGGTAGGCGAGAATGAAATAGAGCTGACCTGGCAACCCGTAGCCGACCCACTGGAGCCAACGGCAAATGCTGAAAAATATATAGTTTATACCCGCATCGGAGATGGCGATTTCGACAATGGTGTGTTGGTAGATAAGAATACCTATCGCACTGCCCTCCCTGCCGGCATGGTATGCAGCTATAAAGTAACTGCCGTCAACAAGGGCGGAGAAAGTTTCCCGTCCGAAATACTCTCTGCAGGACGTGCACTTAATAGTTATAAGCGATTAACGATGAGTGATAAGCAAACAAACGCTAATCACTCAGATATCGTGCTGATAGTAAACGGCTTCGACCGCATCAGTGCTCCGGCTGATTTTGTTGCACCTGCTCCCGGTGATACTTTACTTGCCGGTTTCTTAGATGATCTGGACCACGGCGTACCTTATCTGAAAGATATCAGCTACATCGGTAAGATGAAAGAATACCGCCGTTCCATTCCATGGATGGACGACGATGCTTCCGGCTTCGGAGACAGCTATGGCAATTACGAAGATAAAGTAATCGCCGGAAACACATTCGATTATCCCGCTATTCATGGAGCCGCTATTTTGAAAGCCGGATATTCTTTCATATCTTGCAGCGATGAAAGTGTGGAAAATAAAACTATGAACCTGAACGACTATAAGTATGTAGACCTGATATTGGGTAAAGAATGTCAGACCAAAATGGGACGTGGCGGTGTGAAGCCGTTAGAGTTCAAAACATTCAGCCAACCTATGCAGGAAGCTATCACCGCATATTGCGGACAAGGCGGAAACATCTTCGTCTCGGGTGCTTATGTAGGAACCGACCTTTGGGACAATCGCCTTGCCCCGGCTCAGGAGTCCGATAAGAAATTTGCAACAGAAGTCCTGAAATATAAATGGCGCGTGGGGCAGGCAGCTACAGAGGGTAAGGTGAAATGTGTAGCTTCACCGTTCCCCGCCCTTTCAGGCAACTATACATACCATAATGAACTGAATGCAGACAGCTATGTAGTAGAATCACCGGATGCCATCGAACCAGCAACCAAAGATGCATACACCGTTATGCGCTATTCGGAAAACAACCTGAGTGCCGGAGTAGCTTACAAAGGCGACTACAAGACTTGTATACTGGCTTTCCCGTTCGAAGCATTACGCACCGCCTCTGAAAGAGAAATGTTAATGGATGCCATCCTGACATTCTTCAGTGAAAAAACAGATTCATTCAAACAATAATATACTAAAACCAATCATCATCTATGAAGCGAAGACTTTTAATAATGTTCCTGCTGGGGTGCCTGCTACCGTTCGCGGTACAGGCACAACATGGTACATTCCGTTTTGCGCAAATAACGGACATCCATTTCAGCCCCAACAATCCCAACCCGACGGAAGACTTGCTACGTTCCGTCGCGCAAATAAATGCGACAGACAGTATTGACTTTGTTTTGGTTACGGGCGATATCACTGAAGAAGGCGACCGTGCCACTATGCTGAAAGTCAAAGAGACATTGGATTTACTGAAAGCAAAGTATTACGTGGTCCTCGGTAACCATGAAACCAAATGGAGCGACTCCGGTTGTACTGCCTTCGGTGAGATATTCGGCGGCGAACGCTTTGAATTCGAGCATAAAGGCATCCTGTTTCTGGGTTTCAACTCCGGCCCGTTGATGCGTATGGCTTACGGACATGTCGTTCCGCAGGACATCCGTTGGATGACGGAAGAAATGGATAAGTTTGGAAAAGACAAACCGGTTATACTCGTCACACATTATCCGTTACTGGACGGAGATGTGGATAACTGGTATGAAGTAACAGATGCAGTACGCCCCTATAACATTCGTCTGTTCATCGGCGGGCACTATCACCGTAACCGGGATTTGCGTTATGATGGCATTCCGGGTATTTTGATGCGCAGCAACCTGCGTGATAAAGATGGAAAACCGGGATATGGTATCTATGATATAACGAAAGATTCGATCCTCGTCTACACTCAACGCATCGGCGAATCGAAAAAACAATGGGCTGCTTTCTCGCTGGCTCAGCCCTATTATGATCGTAATGGAAAAGCAGAGAAATACCCCGATTTTTCAGTCAACACAGAATACCCGAATGTGAAAGAACAGTGGATAGTACAAACCGGTGCAGGCATCTATTGTTCACCTGCAGTAGAAAAAGAAAAAGTGTTCGTCGGAGACGATATGGGTTATCTGACTTGCTATGCCTTGAAGAATGGAAAGAAACTATGGAACTTCCAATCCGGCAAACGCATTGTAGGCACTCCGGCTGCGGCAGACGGTGTAGTCGTATTCGGTTCTGCCGACCGTAACATCTACGGTCTGAACAGCAAAGACGGAAAACTGCTGTGGACTGTAAAAGCAAAAAGCCCGGTACTGGGTGCGGTAACCATTGAAAATGGAATTGCCTACATTGGTGCCAGCGATTCTACTTTCCGTGCAATTGATATCCATACAGGTAAAGTAATCTGGGTATATACCGGTGTGAAAGGATACATTGAAACCAAACCACTGGTAACAGCCGACAAAGTGATCTTCGGTGCCTGGGACAATACCCTCTATGCATTGAATAAGGCAGACGGCAAGGAATTATGGAAGTGGACAGGCGGTTTAACGCGCATGCACTTCTCACCCGCA
>ULNM01004399.1_pt1 | contig 10888 bp, 6 predicted proteins | sample 1951921 | NCBI WGS metagenome assembly ULNM01 (sample SAMEA4835577, study PRJEB28245) | human gut metagenome | biome: gut microbiome; material: fecal sample | place: Denmark | collected 2008
CATGCTTCTCTTCACACGCCCATAAGCGCGGTGACACTCTTGACATTTTGAATGGTCAAACCAAAAGCAACATTGACCTTTTCATTGGTGCGTCAAGCGGTACATATTCAGAAAATGCATCATCTTTCCGCGAAAACGGCTACACTTTTGTTGAAAACTTCACCGATCTTAAAGCAACCGAAAAAGGAACAAAAGTTGTTGCAACTCTTGAAAACATAAACTCGATTTATAACACCAACCTCATGAGTCAAACCGACTTTTCAGAAATTGTAGAATTTGCAACATCATTTTTGGAAAACGAAAACGGCTTCGTGCTCATGGTTGAATGTGCCCACATTGACAAGTTCAGCCACGACAAAAAATTGATGCCTGCCCTTGCCGAAGTTCGAACACTTTTCGACACGGCAAACAAACTTTATGCCTATGACAAAGCGCATGACTCAAACACCGCAATCATCATCACCGCCGACCACGAAACCGGAAAACTTGCACTTGCCTCTTCAAAAGAAAACCTTAAAAAATATAATAATAACTTATACAAAAAAAGCGGACACTCTGAAACTGATGTGAACCTTTATGTTCACAATGTTTCTTTCATTTCAGACGCAAAAAGGGTGAAAAACACTTTTGTCTATACAATTTCAAAATTTGTGATAGACAACCGCAAAACCGCATAGAAAAAATAAGATTAGACACACTTTTAAAAGACCTTTCACTTTTTGAAAGCCGAGAAAAAGCACAGCCTGCAAAAATTTATTTATCAAAAAGCAAAAAATGAATGTTTTAAAAGATATTTTCAACCAATAAAGTGAGAAACACTTTCGGTCTGACCGACAGGGCGAACCCTTGGGGGCTATGAATACCTCCGGCGTGAGATATTAAAAAATAATAGGTAAAAAAAAGTCCAGACAAATGTCTAGACTTTTTTTTGGCGGAGAGAGCGGGATTTGAACCCGCGCTACGATTACTCGTACTAACACCTTAGCAGGGTGCCCTCTTTGGCCTCTTGAGTATCTCTCCATATTGGGGGCTTGATGCTTTACATCAAGTGACTTGATTATATCATATGATTTTGATTTTTTAAAGTATTTTTACAAAAAAGTTTGGAAAATTTTGTCGCCCCGTCATTTTTGGTCATTTTGTACATATAGTTACACCGCCTTTCAGTTTGCATAAAGTAAATCTTACTTTAAATAAAAAGGTTAACAGCAATGTTTTCTCTCCCACCCAAAGTGGAATGATTTACTATTTCACCTTTCTTATTTCGTTTAAAATTATATGTACAAATTGCACAAAACACAATATTCTAATACAACAAAATCAATATGTGCAAATTATACAAAAACACGCACCGGCGCGAACAAATTTATATGTACAAATTATACATATATTCTACAACAAATCAGATAAAGTAATATGTACAAATTATACGAAAATCGCAAAATAAAATGCAAATGGATATTTGTGCAAATTTTAGAAATCCAACCGAAAATCCAAATAACAAAATTCGACAAAGACCCGCTTTTTGCGCGGTCTTTTTTATTTTATAAAAATACCAAAACACACCCATATTATTTGCTTGTTTTTTTATGGTGTGATATAATGACAATGTTCAAAAAATAAAAAAAATAAAGGAGAAATCATGAAAAAATTCAAGAAAATTATTTTTACTGTTCTTGCTTTTGTTCTCGCCCTTCCTGCAATGCTTATCTTGTCGGCTTGCGGTGGTGATAGCGAAAAAAACAAAAAGGCAACAACCGAACAACTTGTAACTGCACTTTCATATGATGCTTTCACAAATATCACCGTAAAGCAATATGAGATTGAAGGTGACGTTCTTATTCAAATTTCTAAGGGGCAAATTTTGTCAGACGGCACAGCACTAGAATATACCCATGAAATCTACGAAGACGAGACAGACACTCGTTATGTCTTTATTAAAGACGGAAAAGAAAATTCTTATTCTCTTGAAGAAGACGGAACCTATCGTCAATATAGAACAGACGAACCAACATCTGACACTGCAACTTCATGGCTCGAAGCATTCTTCCCAACTTTGGAAAACATTCAAGATGTTGCAAGCCGTGTAACTTTTGACGGTGAAGCATATACAGTTGAAAATTATAGAACTACAACCCGTATTGCTTCAAGAAGACCACTCAAATTTGAAGATGTAAAAGAAAATGCAAAATTCTGGCTTGATGAAAACTATCGCATTTCAAAACTTATGACATGGTATGAAGACAAAACCCTTGACGATGTTAAATATTATGCAACATTTTCAGACTATGGAACAACAAGTGTTGATCTTCCACTTTATTTTGACAAAAATCACACCTGCACTTTTGAAAATTGGACAGTTACAACCGAACCAACTTGCACCGAAGATGGCGTTGAAACCGGAACTTGCGTTTGCACAAGAAAACAAACAAGAGCGGTTCCTGCATGCCACAAAATGGGCGAATTTCAAGTTACAACTGCCCCAACCTGCACCAATAAAGGCGTTGAAACAAGATATTGCCAAAGAGAGGGTTGCTCACATTCTGAACCACGCGACATTGACGCACTTGGACACGATTATGGAGAATATCAAGTTACAACCGCTCCAACCTGCACCGAAACCGGGGTTGAAACAAGATATTGTCAAAGACAAGGTTGTACGCATTCTGAACCAAGAACAATAGGTGCAACAGGACACACACCATCAGAAGAATATGCTTCAGACGGTGCAAACCACTGGAAAACCTGCCAAACCTGCAACGCAAAACTTGCAGAAACCGAAGCAGAACACACCTATGGCAACGATAACCGTTGCACAGCATGCGGAAAACTTTTCACATTTAAAATGTCCTTTATGAAAGACCCACAAACCTATTGTGTTCTTGGTTTGAACGAAGACCTTGAAAATGTTGTCATTCCTGCAACCTATCGTGGATATGCCGTTACAAGAATTGGTGTCGAAGCATTCAAAGGCAACCAAACAATGAAAACAATCACAATTCCAGCAAGCATCAACTCTATCTTAAAAGATGCATTTGCTTCTTGTTCTCTCACCCTTTCAACCAATTTCCTTGGAACCCTCGACCAATGGGTGAACATTGATTTTTATTCTTGCATGTCAAGCCCACTCGCACCTGTTTCGACATATAAACCATATTCTGGATATGATAGCAGTCGCATCTATTTTCTTGACGATAACACCAACACAAAACTTTATATTGGTGGTGAACTGGTAACAAAAATTGAACAAAGCGACAACATTACAAATGTAAATCAATTTGCTCTTACTGGATATAAATATCTCACATCAGTTTATCTTTGTGCTCCAAGTGCAGAAGAAACAAACCCAAACATTGATATGTGCACATTTAGCTCTTGCGAAAACATTTCAACCGTAACTCTCATGGGAAACGGAAAAAACACAATCCGCCCAAGAGCATTTTATAATTGCAACATCACAACTCTTGTGATTGACAATTATGACTCAATTGAAAAATTGGCATTTAGTTGCGAAACAATTGAAACTGCAACTCTTAATGTTAAATATCTTGCAACAGAAGCGTTCAACCATGTTACAAACATTGAAACACTCACAATCGGTGAATTGTTTAAAAACACTTATATTTCTCGCAATTCTGATGGCATAATTTTTAAATATGTTAAAACATTATATCTAAACTGCCCAGAATTTATCAGAAACTATGCAACAGAAGAAACTCATAAAGTTTACTTTAACAATTTTATTATTGGTCGTTTCTCAGCAAACAATACCGATAAGACAAGCATCTATATTAAAAATTGTGAAAACACCGAAGCATTTGCAACAGAAGCAAAGTTGACTCTTTCTGAAAAAGGAACCGAATATTCACTTTATACAATGTAACAACAAATAAAATACAAAATGAAAAAGCCAGTCGATTGATTGGCTTTTTTATTTTTTTTGAACAAAAACGCGAATTGTTGTATAAAAAATAATTTTTTGTCGAAAAAAAGCCCCAAATTGTTATATAAACATAAAAAAATATGCTAATATAGATGCATGGAAAAGCAAGAAAATCAACAAGTGACAGAAGAAAAACAAAAAGAAAGCAAAGTTCAAAAGAAACCAAAAAAGTTCAAACAAAAACGAAAAGCATGGTTCCGCTTTATGAAAAAACTTATGGTTTGCAGATATAAAAAACCAGAATTTGTTTTTCTTGGTGAAAAGCCAACAAATGGAGCCATCATCATCAGCAACCACGAGGGCACCGATGCCCCACTTTCGCTTGAAATGTATTGCGACTTTCCAATTCGTTTTTGGGGCACTGGCGAAATGAACTCTGGGCTGAAAAACCTTTATAATTATCAAACCAAAGTATATTATCACGAAAAGAAACATTGGAACTTGTTTCTTGCAAGAATGTTCTGTTTGATTGCAAGCCCTCTCACCAATCTTTATTATAAAGGTTTGAACCTGATTTCAACCTATCATGACAGCCGTTTTCGTCAAACCCTTAAAGACAGTTTGAAAGCCATTCAAGATGGCGACAATGTTGTAATTTTCCCCGAAAAGTCAGACAAAGGTTATTTGCCAGAACTTGAAGGATTTTATAAAGGCTTTCTTTCTTTTGCAGATGTTTGCAAAGCAAAGGACATTGATGTTCCAATATATGTTTCCTATTTCAAGATCAAAGAAAAAATTTATGTTTTTGACAAACCAGTAAAATATAGTTCGCTTATTGCAACTGGCGAATCGCGCGACCAAATTGCAAAAAAACTTCTTGACCGTTGCAACGAACTTGGCAAAATGCAATTTGAAAACCAAAAGAAAAATAAAAAGAAAAACAAGAAAACTAAAAACAAAATTTGCGAAGCACAAAATCGAAGCAATGTTCAAGTTTGCGAAACGCAAGAAAAAGACAATAAATAAACCGCAACAATTGAAAACAATCAACACAGTTTCTTCAAAACATGCACTTGTTTTATTTTAAATTCAAATTTTGCAAAAGAAAAATCCACCAAAAGACTAACACATTTGAAACTAGCAAAATAAAAATAAGGAACAGTACATTTTTGGGGTTCACTTCATTAATATATATCCTTTTAATATTCTAATATAATCCAACCAATTCATCAATAGAGACATTAAAAAATTTCGCAAGTACAATTAAAGAATACATAGTTGGTTCTCTGAGACCATTTTCCCACAAACTAATGACTCCTTTACTCACACCAATTGCTTTAGCTAATTCAACTTGACCCAAATTTTTTTCTTGTCTTAATTCTTTTAAATTATCTTTAAATTTATTTTGATATACCATATTATTATATTCTCACAAATGTAAGAAAAATACTTGACCTCTTACAAGTGTAAGAGTATAATATGATTAGATTATAGAAGGAGGAAAAGTAAGATGTATTGTCCTAAATGCGGAAAAGAGATCCATGATGATGCAGAAATTTGCGTTAATTGTGGTTGTAGGGTTAAAAATGAACCAATATTAACTTCAAACGATGGAAGAAATGCAGCTAGGTTTGCTTTAACATTTTTCTTAGGTTTTATTGGCAGTTTTATTATAAATCACACAAATTTAAAACCTAACGGATGGAAATCGAGAACTTGTGCATATTTTTTTCTTGGCTTGGTTACTTTTGGCATTTATCAATTAGTTGCTTCAATTTGCAATTTTTCATTTAATGCTAAACAATCTTCAAATATAGGATATTTTAAAGATTAGTAAATTATTTATAAATTTATGGCATTTAAATGTGTGCTTGTATTGATACAAGTCGGTGTCGCCTCGCTCCACCGAAGACAAGCACACACCTATAAACTAAATTAAAACATACAAAAAGCGAAAGTGTTGGTAAACATAACACACTTTCGCTTTTTTGCTATTATCTTTTTATCTTTTTTATTATTCATTTTCTGAATGTTGTTTTAGTTTAATGAAATAGCGTTTTTTGTTGTCATCAATCATAGCATGAATTCTGCCATCACTTTCGTTTAAAGACGCAATTTTAACAGTGTATGTTGGAATAAAAATTGCAGACATGCTTGGATTGTTTAATACATATTCTCTTCCTCGAGTTGCCGCCGGAATGCTTGTAGCCCTCTCATATTTTTTTGTTTTTGAATTGTAATAATACATTGAAAATGGGAGATCTATTGCATAAGGGCAATATGGTGATATGATCGATTCTATGCTTGAACAATTCGAAAGCATATCAATTACTTTAGTGCTTGATTTTATGCCTGTAAGATTGAAAGAAGCAAGCCTTAAATCTTTCACATTGCTACAATTATAAAACATGCCCACAACCGTTGTAACCTTTTCTGTATTAAAACCATTAACATTGATTCCGTACCCTTTAAACTCTCGGAACATTTCTTCCATGCTTGTAACATTTTTAGTTATGAAAGTCGAAACATCTAACGAATTACCCGAAGTTGCAAATCCTGTAGTATTATAAAACATTTGGTACATATTTGTTGTATATGTTGTATTAAAGTTTTCGGTATAATAAAAATCAATACTTTGTAAATATGAACTTGAAAACAATCCAGAGCAATCTTCTGGAGCGAAACATTCACCCGTGACAACAAAGTTTACTGAACCACCAGGCGTTGTCCAAACCTCAATATTTGGAAGCCAATTTCCCCTATATGTGAAATTTGAATCTGAAGTTTGTGTGAAATATATGCTTTCTATCCAACTTTTTGTAATGCCAATTGAGCCATATTTTGTTGTAAGTTGATCCAACCAGTCTGATGGGAAAAAAGCACGCCTTAAATATGTTCTAGATGAATAATAACTGTTTTGACCATTGGCAATATCTTCTGTATAGGAACCATCTGTCTTATAAATATTATCAGTGCCATTGTCAAGATAAAGACCCTCCATTGTTGAAATTTTTGGACACGAAGATTTTGGAGTTAAAAACCTCATTATTTTATTGCTTGAGCCAAGATATAGCATATTGATTGTTCTTGCACTGCTCGTTATGGTAAATGTAGACAAATCAAGTTCTTCTAGTGCCTTGCAATTTTGGAACATAGCAGCAAAATCCGTGCACTTTTCAGTTCCCCAGTTCGCACCAAGCGTTAGTGTTTTAAGTTTAGAGTCGTTATAAAACATATAAGATAGATCGGTTGCAACTTTTGTGTTGAAATATGATAGGTCGAGGCTGGTCAACTCAGAACATCCTGAAAACATATTAAAAAAATCTTTGCATTTATAGGTTGTCCAACCACTGCCAAAAGTTATCGAAGCAAGTTTTGATGCTCCCTTAAACATGTTTGACATGGTTGTTACATTTGAAACATTAAACGAAGAAACATCAAGGCTGGCAAGCGACGAACAATACTCAAACATATAACTCATATTTGTGCAACTTGCGGTTGAGAAGTTTGAACCGAGTGTTAAACTTAAAAGTTTAGACATTCCACCAAACATATATTCCATTGTTGTTACTTTTGCGGTGTTGAAAGATGAAAGATTCAACGCAATAAGACCTGAACAATAATAGAAAGCATAACTCATGTTTGTTACATTTGGTGTTGTCAAAGTTGTCAAACCAAGACTTGAAAGCCCCGAGCAGTTTGCAAAAACATATGAAAGGTTTGTTGCGTTTGCCCAAGACAAACCAGAAAGATTTATGCTTGTGAGATATTTACAGCCATAAAACATGCGTGAAAAGTTTGTTGCAACTGGAGTTTTGAAATATGTAAAGTTTGTGAGCGTTGAAAGTTTTACGCAATCTCTGAACAAATTGTCAACAGTTGTAACCTTTGGGTTTGTCCATCCAATTCCAAATTTTATGGTTGACAAAGCCGAACAAGATTTGAACAAAGAAGACATGTTTGTTACATTTGAAGTGTTCATGCTTGTGCCGTCAAAGGTTGTAAGCGCCGTCATGCTTGCAAACAAACTGGAACTGTTTGCCGGAAGTTTTACCGTTCCTGCAATGAATGCGATAATGTTTCCTTTTTTATAAACTGGAATTGCCGTTGACAACTTTCCAAGACGAGTGTATCCACTTGGAGGAGTTGTTGCAGTTTTGATTTCTGTTACGCTTGTGACTGCCGGCGCACCCGAAAATGAGGCAAGTTCGGTTTTCCATGTTGTTGGAAGTTCTGCGACAAGTGAAACAAATTTTGCATATAGAATTTTATTGCCAGCACTTCCCATTGTCCAAGTGAAAGACTGTGTTGTTGCAACAGGAGTTCCCGTGCAAGAAGAGTTATCATATACTCCTTCAAAAGTGAAGCCTTCTTTTGGAACCGCCGTGCAAGGTGTTGATTGCGTTGGCCCACGATATGCCCAACTATTTCCCGCACTTGATGTTGGCGTTTGCCCAGAATAGACCGTGCAAAGCCCACCATCGCTGGTTGAAACAATTCCATTTGAGACCGAATATAGTGTTAGGCTTACGGTGTAGCAATATCTGAAATCTTCGGTTTCGGTTGAGCCATCAATTGTGTAACTTGTGCTTTCGTCATAGGTTGGTGAAGACCAGTCGGTTCCATGAACCAATTTTGCATATGCATATTTTCCATTTGCAGTGTGACTGAAAGTTATGACTTCGCCATCTTTGCATTTTTTGGTATATACGCCCGAACTTGTTCCCATAACGGTTCCCTCGTTCGAAGTGTTTGAAAGGTTGGAAACAGTAAGTGTTACATATGGTTTGAGCCCAGCAACCCAAACACCACCACTTTGGTAGACATCAACATAATATTTACTGGTGTCATAACCAGTGATGCTTGCTTGCGAAATTGTTGGTTTGCTTGTTGCGTTTGGAAATTTCAAAAATTCACGAATTTTGCTTGTAACTTTAATGTTCATTGCTGGCAAGGTTGAAACATCTTTAAAAGTAAGAATCCCATCATCGCAAAGGTTATAAACATTGTTCGCGTTTGCAGATGCAGACATGAAAGCGTTTGCAAGTGTCACATTTCCTTTATAAATATAAAAGGTTCCAGAAGCAGTTCCGCCAAGCATTGAAATGTCTGCGTTATTGTTCACACTTACAATGTTGCCAGTTCCTCCATTTGAAATTGTTCCTGCATTCAGAGAAAAAGTTCCACCTTCAATAATTACGCCAGCGCCGTCAGCGTTGTTTATCAATCCCCCATTCATAACGAAATCAGAAGAAGATATTCTTACACCTTCATAAATTGAACCGTTTTGCATTACAAGAGTAACGCCATCATGAATCATTAAGCCAGAAGAAATTGTTCCACTTGTGATTGATGCGTTCACACTGTTTACAAGATTAACAAGTCCATCTGAAATTGTTCCGCCTGAAAGTGAGAAAGTTCCGCCCGAAACATAAATTGCAGAATCGGTTCCTGAACCATAATTCTTTTCAATGGTTCCGCCCGAAATTGAAAGGCTTCCCCCACCTTCAACACGAATTGCACTTGCCAAACCATTGCGAATGCTGTTGCCAGAAATCGTTCCAGATGTGATGAAAACTTTTCCACCACTAGAATAAATTGCGCCAACACCCTCATAATCATTTTCATGCGCATTTGCACCATTGTTCACAATTGAACCACCAGTCAATTTGAATGTTCCACCAGCGTCAACATAAACAGCATATGCAGCAGTGTTGGTGTTTTTGTTTATCAAATTATAACCCGAAATTGACTTGTCACCTTTAAGTTCAACAGTCGAGTTTTTTCCAATATAAATTGCAAGTCCTTTGAAATCTTCTGCACTGCAAGAAGAAACAGCAGAAAAACACAAACTTCCAATCAAAATTGCGCAAACAACCGGCAACAAAACTGCCGTCAGTAAAACTGAAAGTTTCTTTTTCATTTGGACTCCTTTAAATTTTAATCACTTTTTTATATATTATATATATCACAATACAGAAAAATAATCAAACAAATTTTGCAACATATATTTTTTATTTTGTGAAAAACTTTAAAAACAACAAAAACATTTTTCTTCACTTTTGAACACAAAACCCATACAACCACCATTTTTTCATTTAGTAACACAACCAAAACACCGCGTTGGCGCATAAAACCACTGTTTATAACTCTGTTGATAGCGAGTATATCCGCCAGACAACTGACAAGTTTAACGAAAGAGTCAAAGAAGACCAAATGCTTTTAAACGATAAAAAGCGAGAAGAAATCCTTGAACAACGCAAAGATGAGTTTGTTGCAGATATGGACGATGACGAGTTTGATGAAATACTAACAAAACTTCTCGAAGAGCGAAAAGAACATAAACGCAGACGCGAAAGTGATATGGAAATGTAAAGCACGAATTTTGTCGAATGTATGGAAAAATTGTTAATTTTATGCTACAATACCTGTGTTAGGAGAGCTTGATATGTATGTAAGTAAAATAAAAATTAACAATTTTAAAAATTTCAACAACCTAGAAGTTAATCTCCAAGAGGGATTAAACGTGATAGTTGGACCAAACAATGTGGGAAAATCTAATTTTATTCAAATAGTTAATTTTTTAAGTGTTGATCCAAATAGTCAATCATCCATAGATGATTTCAATAAATACTATTTGCATAAAAATATAGATCAAATAAAAATAGAACCACCAATTATTGAAATTGAATATACTTTTGAGCATGATATTAATTTTGATGATGAAGATTCGGCATTCTCAAAACTTTCCAGCATTTTAGTCGTTGATCCGATCACAGGGAATGTAGAAAGTAAATCAGATAATGAAGCTCATTTAATTGCTAAAACTAAACTAATTTATTCATACGACTTAAAAGAAAAAGAAACTTATATAAAAGAAATGTCCACGGTTACAGATTTTAAAAGTTTATATAAAGTTTTACAAAAATTAGAGACTAACTTTAAATGGAACTTTTATAATGTTGCTACAGGCGAAATTCTTGATAAAAAAATAATAAATAATAT
>ULNM01039427.1_pt1 | contig 10776 bp, 9 predicted proteins | sample 1951921 | NCBI WGS metagenome assembly ULNM01 (sample SAMEA4835577, study PRJEB28245) | human gut metagenome | biome: gut microbiome; material: fecal sample | place: Denmark | collected 2008
TATTTCAAGGCAAAGGCACTTGTCGAAAAGCTCGAGGGTGATATAGAGAATAAGGATAAGGAAATATACGATTTAAAGCATGATTTAATTTCCAATCAGGTAAAGACCGAGAATGCCGAGGCAAGCATGAAGGAGCTTGAGGCACAAAACAAAGAGCTTTTGCTCAACAAGGCGAGACTTGAGGCAACACTTGAGGAGTCGCTTCTTGATGGAAAAAAGCCTGTTAAAAAATCTGCACATGCTTCCAATGGGGCAAATGACAGTAGCGATAAATAGCAATAAATGGGGAACAGTTATCGTACACTGTTCCCCGTTTTATTGCAGGTTTATATAATATCAAATGAGCATCTATATGAGGAAATATATGAGAAATAAAGATTTTGAACTGCTTGCACCGGCAGGAAGCCTTGAGATACTTAAGGGTGTGATAGAAAGCGGCGCCGATGCTGTGTATGTGGGCGGAAGCATGTTTGGAGCCAGGGCATATGCCAATAATTTCACAGAAGAGGAGCTTTTAGAGGCAATTGATTTTGCGCATTTACGAGGAGTAAAGGTGTATCTGACGGTCAATACGCTGATTAAAAACAGTGAGTTTTCAAAGCTCTACGACTACCTGCTTGTGTACTACAAAAGAGGACTTGATGCAGTGATAGTGCAGGATATTGGAGTGGTGAAGGCTATCCATGAGTATTTTCCGTCAATGGAGATACATACGAGTACACAGATGACGGTAACGGGAGCAGACGGAGTGCGCTTCCTTTCGCAGTTTGGAGTGACGCGTGTGGTCATGGCAAGGGAGGTTTCTCTTGCCGAGATGAAGCGCATACATGAGGAAACCGGCATGGAGCTTGAAGCCTTTGTGCACGGAGCATTGTGCTATTCGTATTCAGGACAGTGCCTTTTCAGCAGTATTTTAGGTGGTAGAAGCGGAAACAGAGGCCGCTGTGCACAGCCGTGCAGACTGCCGTATACCGTGGAGGGCAAAAAGGATGAATACATTTTAAGCCTTAAAGATATGTGTGGTATAAAGGCTCTTGACAAGCTGCATGATGCAGGTGTTTATTCGCTCAAGATTGAGGGACGTATGAAGCAGCTTGAGTATGCATGCGGAGTGGTAAAATACTACAGAAGCTATATTGACAGCAAAAAGCCTGTTAGCGATGCTGATTATGACAGGATAAAGGCACTTGGAAACCGCTGTGGTTTCACAGACAGGTATTATTTCGACCACAATGGCTCTGATATGGTGACTTATGTGAAGCCTAATTTCGTTTCAAATGCTGCAGAGCCTTCGCCTGAAAAAAGAAAGCTCTCGATAGAGGGAGAGCTTGTTTTAAGAGAGGGCGAGCCCGGAAGCCTCACTGTAAAAAGAGGTGATGTGACATACAAAGCTTCAATAGAACCTGTCAGCGCCGCACTTAAGGCACCGCTTGATAAAAAAGCCGCTATCGACAGGATAAACAAAACCGGTGATACAGACTTTGAGTTTTCACATATTAAAGCTCAAATCGGAGAAAACGTCTTTGTGCCAAACGGAGCACTAAACAAGCTGCGGCGTGATGCAATTTCAGGGCTTTGTGATAAGCTGTTGAAAAAGTATTACAGGAATGATGCACGATACGCTGATATGTCAAAACTTACAGCACTTCCTGAGCATGTCGTAAAAAGTGATGCAGCACATGATGAAGCTATAAATGATTACACCACCATATGCTCGTGTATGACACGCGCGCAGCTTGATACACTTATTGGCTATGAATGCTTTGACGTATTTTATCTGGATTTTGACATGTATGAGAGGAAGACTCTGATACAGCAGTTTGCAGATGATGTGCAAAGCCTTACAAAGCGAAATAAAAAAGTGTATCTCATGCTGCCTACGATATTCAGGGCAGATTCATCGGATTATTTTGTATCTATCGCAAAAGAGCTTGATAAGGTAAGCTTCAAGGGCTTTGTTGTGAAAAACTATGAGGAGCTTTATCTGACAGAAAATCTGTTTACAGGGAAAAAAGTTATTTTAGACCACAATATGTATACCTTTAATGATGTTTCAAAGAGTGCTTTTTTTGAGCACGGAGTAAGTGGTGACACAGTGCCGCTTGAACTCAATTCAAGGGAGATTATGCATAGAAACAATATAGGCTCGCAGATGATAGTCTATGGATATTATCCGCTTATGACCACCGCCAACTGTGTGCACAAAAACACAAAGGGCTGTGATAAAAAGCAAAAGCTTATATATTTAAAGGACAGATACAATAAATCCTTTGCAGTTTGTAACAACTGTAAGGAGTGCTATAATACAATATATAATTCACTGCCTACCATGCTCATAAAGAATATAGGTAAGCTTAAGGAGGCAGGTATCAGAAGTTTTAGATACAGCTTTACAATCGAGACTCCAAAGCAGATTAAGGCGGTTATGGATGATAAGGTAGCTGAATATACAAACGGACATTACAAAAGAGGAGTAGAATAACATGGTACATCTGATAGTACAGCTTTCCAAGTATATTATGATAATACTTTTTCTCATATATACTTTTTTATGCTTTCATTTATTCAAGTATCCCGACAAGCCGAAAAAGCAGAGGCATATATATAATCTGCAGAGATTTTATATGTTTCTGATTCATTTAGATGGTTTTTTGGTGCTCTTTGTCACGACAATGGATACAAAGATAATAGGATTTTATATAGCACAGCTTGTGCTTTTTGAATCAATTTATCTGATTTATCATAAGTTTTATAAGAATGCCTCAGAGCTTGTGCTAAACAATATGGTGATGATGCTTTGTATAAGCATGATTATTCTAACGAGAATTTCGTTTGACAAGGCATTAAGGCAGTTTGTTTTTGTACTTGCCGGAACGATATTTGCGTTTTTAATACCGCTTATCATGCAAAAAGGCACGATGTTTCGAAAATTGACATGGACATATGCCGGTGTGGGAATACTTGGTCTTTTGTCAGTGCTTGTGGTAGGAGTGGCGAGCAGAGGAGCAAAGCTTTCTTTGACATTTGGTCCTGTTTCAATTCAGCCGTCTGAGTTTGTAAAGATACTTTTTGTGTTTTTTATAGCATCCATGCTGTATAAATCAACTGATTTAAAGCAGCTTGCCATAACAAGCGGCGTATCGGCAGTGTTTGTGCTGATACTTGTTGCATCAAACGACCTCGGTGGAGCGCTTTTGTATTTCTTTACATATCTGGTCATGATTTATGTTGCGACAAAAAGGTTTTATATTTTTGCCGGAGGTCTTGCGTTTGTTGGGCTTGGAATGTACGCAGGCTATCATCTGTTTTCACATGTGAAGAACAGAATTGTTGCATGGCTTGATCCTCTTTCTGTCATAGACAAGGCCGGCTATCAGGTGTGTCAGTCGCTCTTTGCCATAGGTACAGGCGGACTGTTTGGCTTTGGACTGGGGCAGGGACTGCCAAACAAGATACCTATTGTGTCTAAAGACTTTATCATAGCGGCTATCTCAGAGGAGATGGGCGGTATATTTGCTGTCTGCCTCATTATGGTTTGTGTCAGCTGCTTTCTTATGATATTTAATCTTTCCATGCAGATGAAGGATGCGTTTTACAAGTATGTGGCGTTGGGACTTGGCAGTGTGTATGCGCTTCAGGTGCTTTTAACTGTTGGCGGCTCAACCAAGTTTATACCGATGACCGGTGTGACGCTGCCGCTTGTGAGCTACGGTGGCAGCTCGCTTCTATCTACGATGATTATTTTTGGAATGATACAGGGCATGTATATTATGCAGGCAGCCCCTGAAAAAAGGAGAAATATAGATGACAAGAGACGAAAGGACCATGAGACAAAAAACAGACAAAAGCAGACAGCTAAAGAGCCGGGGGCGCAGGGAAGTCAACAGAGAAGGAGAAAACCGGCAGCAGGCGGCAAAAACAGCACGAAGACACAGAAATAGAGAGTATGCGGTTGTTACATATTTTTTCCTTATAGTTTTTGTTGGATTGATAGGTTATTTCTTATATTTCCAGTTTGTAAAAAGCGACGAATTCATCAACAGTCCATACAATTCGCTGCAGGATCTTTTCTCAAAGAACGTAGTGAGGGGCGAGATACAGACTAAGGATGGACATGTCATAGCACGGACAAAGGTAGGCTCGGATGCGTCTGAGACAAGGGAATACCCTGACGGCAGGGTGTTTGCGCATGTGGCAGGCTTTGCCGTAAACGGTAAGGCAGGGCTTGAAAAGCAGGAAAATTTCTCATTGCTTCGCTCACATGAGTTTTTCCTTGACCAGATAGTAAATGATATAAGCGGCAAGAAAAATACCGGTGATAATGTCATAACCACACTGGATTATGAAGCACAGGCGGCTGCATACAATGCACTTGACGACTATGAAGGTGCTGTCATTGCAATTGAGCCGAAGACAGGAAAGATTGCAGTTATGGTGTCAAAGCCTGATTATGACCCAAATACCATCGCAAGTGACTGGGAGAGCGTAAACGGTGAGGGCAGCACTTCTCTTTACAACAGGGCAACACAGGGACAGTATGCTCCGGGCTCAGTGTTTAAGATTTTTACAGCACTTGAGTATTATAACGAAAATCCGTCTACATACAACGACTATAGCTTTGATTGTGACGGCAGTATTACAAAGGACGGCTTTACAATCCACTGTGCCGGCAATAAATCACACGGACAGGAGGACTTAACAAAGTCGTTTGCCAAGTCGTGCAACTCGTCATTTTCCAATATAGGTCTTTTGGTGGATAACAATAAGCTTAATACCTTGTGTGACGATATGCTTTTCAACAAGAATCTGCCTATAGCCTTTGATTCAAAAAAGAGTAAATTTGCACTGGATAACAATGCTTCGTCAGCTCTGACCATGCAGACCACGATAGGACAGGGAAACACGCTTGTTTCACCGCTTCACATGTGCATGATTGCCGGTGCAATCTGCAATGATGGAAATCTGATGAGGCCATATCTGGTAGACCATACGGAAAATGCGAGCGGGGCGCTTGTGGAGCAGAATAAACCGGCTTCATACAAGCAGATTATGTCAAAGGATCAGGCGGCTTTTCTCCAGAATCTTATGGCAGCAGTGGTATCTGATGGAACAGGCGCAAAGCTAAGCAATCAGAGCTATGAGGCCTTTGGTAAGACCGGAACTGCTCAGGTATCAGATTCTACAGACCAGACCAATGCCTGGTTTGTGGGCTATGGAAAAAAGGATGGCTACAATGATCTGGCAATCGCAGTAGTTGTAGAGGATTCGGGTGCCGGAAGCACATATGCGGTGCCGGTGGCAAAAAAGGTATTTGATAAATATTTCAATGAATAGGCTTGTTGCACTTTTTTTAGAAGTAGGTTATACTTAAGTGTAATGACAGACGTTATCGTTCATATTTCGCTTGAACTGACAGATAGCGTTTAAACCACACTTGGAGGAATGGCAATGATAGAAGCAACGAGCTGTGGCGGTGTGGTAATCTTTCGTGGCAAAATATTACTCTTATACAAGAACTACAGGAATAGGTACGAGGGGTGGGTACTGCCCAAGGGAACTGTGGAATCTGATGAAGAGTACAAGGACACTGCAATCCGTGAAGTGAAAGAGGAGACTGGTGCCAGTGCAACGATAATCCAATACGTGGGTAAGAGCCACTATTCTTTTACCGTGCCACATGATACAGTGGAAAAGGATGTACACTGGCATCTTATGATGGGCGAAAGTTATTATAGTAAACCGCAAAGAGAAGAGTATTTCATGGATTCAGGGTTTTACAAGTATCACGAGGCATATCATCTGCTCAAGTTTGCAAATGAGAAGCAGATACTTGAGAAGGCTTACAATGAGTATCTGGATTTAAAGAAAAGCAACTTATGGGGGACACACAAGTATTATTAGTATTATTAAAAAGCAGTTTTAAAAACTGCTTTTTGAGGTTTTGGAATGAAATGGTATGAGGATTTATTTGTAGGAGAGTCTGTTACCGGAAAGATAAAGAAAATCAAGTGGAAGATAGAGCATAATGCCGGCATGCTTCACACATACATCATCACGTTTCCGTCAAATGAGGAAAATCTTTTGGATATCATTCCGACAAGAGAATTGCTGCAAAAGGGATATCCGAAGAAGAATCTGCACATAATCGCAGTAGCGGGTAATTATGATGAGGCACTTTTGCTGGCCTGTGATATTGTTAAGGAGACATACGAAAATACAGGTAAAACTGATGTGAAGAGCTATTTAAAGAGCAGACGGAGGAATTAGATATATGATATTTACGATTTTAAAGGTCATAGGCATCATACTCCTTGTAGTGCTTGCTCTTATACTTACAGCGCTGCTTTGCGTACTGTTTGTGCCGGTCAAGTACAGGGCTGTCGGAAGCTTTGACAATACAGACATAAGAGCAAAAGCGCATGCGTCGTGGCTTTTTCATTTGTTTGCACTGCATATAGAGTATGCGGATGAAACTGACGGATATATAAGACTTGTCTTTGTGAAGAAGGGGCTGTTTGCTGATTCGTTGGGAGATAATTATGAGGCTTTTAATGATGATGTAATGGATGATGCAGCTAAAACTGAAACAGAAGATAAAGTCAGTGAAAACACCGGAGATGAGCATAAAATACCGGCAGATGAGTCAGAACACATCACAGATGAACAGGCAGAGGATGAATGCACAGCACGTACGCATAATGAGTACAGGTCAGTAACTGATGAGAATCAGCATATAAAACAACAAACAAAGCCCACTCATAAAAAAACGTATAAAAAGCCACACAAAAAGTCACATAAAAAGCAATTTAAAGATAAGTCAGATAAAATAAAAAACTGCATCTATAAGCTAAAAAGAGAATACAGTGATGAGAGAAATAAAGCCGCTTTTTTACATCTGAAAAAAGAACTTTTTATCATTCTTAAAAGAATATGCCCAAGGAGGCTTAAGCTTACAATGGTTTATTCAACCGGCTCGCCGGATACAACAGGCATTTCATTAGGTATTTTAGCATGTTTTCCTGTCGGCTATACAAACAGATGGCGGATTACACCCGATTTCGAGAGTGAAAAGCCGTATGCAAAGGGCAGCTTTGATATAAAGGGGCATGTGATAGTAATAAGTATTTTAGCGGCAACACTTAGAATTTTATTTGATAAAAACTGCCGCAGATTATATAATAGGATAAGCAGATAGGAGGAAGATATTATGGCAGATAATAGTTTCAATAACACAGTAGAGTCACTTTTCAAGGGGATGGACAGCTTTATCACTACAAAGACGGTGGTCGGTGATGCGATCCATATAGGGGATACAATCATACTTCCGCTTGTGGATGTGTCGTTTGGAGTGGCAGCAGGAGCATTTTCGGCAGAAAAGAAAAATAACGGAGCCGGTGGTATGGGCGGAAAGATTCAGCCAAGTGCAGTGCTCGTTATCCAGAATGGACAGACAAAGCTTGTCAATGTAAAGAATCAGGACGGCATGACCAAGATACTTGATATGGTGCCGGACATTGTAAGCCGATTCTCAAAGGGAAAAAATGATGACCTTAATCTCGACGATGTAAAGGTAGATGATAAAGAGGACGATAAGCAGGATTAATATCATATATGAGAGCAAATAAAAAGGACATCCAAACGGATGTCCTTTAAAATTCAAAAGATTCAAAAATAAAGACTAAGCTCTCTCAACTTTGCCAGATCTTAAACATGAAGTACATACATATAACTTCTGTGGAACTCCATTGACCTTGCAAGAAACCTTCTTAATGTTTGACTTCCAAACATGATTTGATCTTCTATGAGAATGGCTGACATTATTTCCATAATGAACACCTTTTTCACAAATTGCACATTTTGCCATGATATTGCACCTCCTTGCATTTCACTAAGCTTACCATACTCTTAAGCTCACAACAAATGTATTCTATCAGATTAAAATAAAGAATGCAAGGATAAAATATAAAAATATTTGCTTTTTGTGAAAAAAAAGGTATAATAACATTAGCTACGTCACAATATGATGGAGGTATATATTATGAAGGGACAGATGGATACCCAATATGGACAAATTTTAATTGATACAGATGTTATTGCAACCTATGCAGGCTCTGTAGCTGTAGAGTGCTTTGGAATAGTAGGCATGGCAGCGGTCAACATGAAGGATGGTCTTGTAAAGCTTTTAAAGAGAGATTACCTGAACCATGGAATAAATGTAAAGGTAGATGAGAACAACGAAATTACGATTGATTTCCATGTAATAGTAGCGTATGGTATTTCGATCGGCACTGTTTCGGACAATCTTATCGAGACGGTTAAGTACAAGGTTGAGTCATTTACAGGAATGAAAATTGCAAAGATCAATATTTACGTTGAGGGCGTAAGGGTAATTGATTAAGGAGGACTACAAAAAGTGGAGATCACAAGCATTAATTCAAAGCTCCTTGCAAGGATGTTTCTTGCGGGAGCCAAGAATCTTGATTCAAAGAAAGACTGGATAAATGAGCTGAATGTATTCCCGGTACCGGATGGTGATACCGGAACAAATATGACAATGACAATCATGTCTGCGGCCAAGGAGGTCAGCTCGCTCACAGAGCCTACCATGGCAGAGCTTGCAAAGGCTATTTCATCAGGCTCTTTAAGAGGTGCCAGAGGAAACTCGGGTGTTATCTTATCACAGCTTTTCAGAGGCTTCTGCAAGGTTATAAAGGAATACGATGAGATAGATGTCACTATTCTTTGTGAGGCATGCCAGAAGGCGGTTGAGACAGCTTACAAGGCAGTTATGAAGCCAAAGGAGGGAACTATCCTTACAGTGGCAAAGGGCGCAGCAGAAAAGGCTCTGGAGCTGTCAGACGAAACAGAGGATGTTGTCACATTTGTTGAAGAGGTTATAAAGCAGGCTGAGTATGTGCTTGACCAGACACCGGAGATGCTTCCAGTATTAAAGCAGGCAGGTGTTGTTGATTCAGGCGGACAGGGACTTGTTCAGGTATTAAAGGGAGCATATGATGCTCTTATCGGCAAGGAGATTGATTATACAATCGAGGGCGCACCAACAGGAGCAGCTCCTGCAAAGATTTCGGCTGAGACAGAGGCAGAGATTAAGTTTGGTTACTGCACAGAGTTTATTATTGTACTCAATGCGCCAATGTCAGACAATGAGGAGCACGCATACAAGGCATTCCTCGAGTCAATCGGTGACTCTATAGTCGTTGTAGCTGACGATGAGATCGTAAAGACTCACGTACATACAAACGACCCTGGACTTGCACTGCAGAAGGCACTTACCTTCGGCTCACTCAGCAAGATAAAGATCGACAATATGCGTGAGGAACATCAGGAAAAGCTCATCAAGGATTCACAGAAGCTTGCAGCACAGCAGAAGGCTGAGGAAGAGGCTTATGAAGCTGCTCAGGCTGATGAAAAGACAAATAACATGCCTGCAAAGGAAATGGGCTTTGTATCTGTTTCAATCGGAGAAGGCATGAATGAAGTGTTCAGAGGCCTTGGAGTGGACTATCTCATAGAGGGTGGTCAGACCATGAACCCTAGCACAGAGGATATGCTCAACGCTATCGAGCATGTAAATGCAAAGACAGTATTTATCCTGCCAAACAACAAGAATATCATCATGGCTGCAAACCAGGCAGTAGACCTTGTTGAGGATAAACAGATTATTGTTATCCCTACAAAGACTATCCCACAGGGTATCACAGCGCTCGTAAATTATATCCCTGACCACAGTGCCGAGGAGAATAAAGAGCTGATGATGGCTGAGATAGAAAATGTCAAGACAGGACAGGTGACATATGCAGTCCGCGATACTGAGATTGACGGAAAAACCATCAAGCAGAACGACTTCATGGGAATCGGCGACAAGAGCATCCTTTCTGTTGGAACAGACTTAATGGCTACCACACTTGAGATGGTAGATGCTATGGTAGATGAGGATTCAGCGATTGTCAGCATCTATTTCGGAAGTGATTCTGATGAGGACTCAGCTAATGAGCTTGCGGCAGCAATCGAAGAGAAATATCCTGATGTAGAGGTTGAGGTCAACGATGGCGGACAGCCAATCTACTATTATGTTATTTCTGTAGAGTAAAGCCTTTTAAAGAATATAAATGACATTTATTATATTTAGGAGCAAATATGGATATAGCTTCACCGATTACCTCGGTTAAGGGAATCGGGGAAAAAACACAAAAAGCATTTGCTAAAATGGGAGTATACACCGTTGGTGATATACTCCTTCATTTTCCCCGGGATTATGTAAAGTTTCCGGAAATAACGGATATTGATGAACTGAATAATGTAAACGTAAGCAGCACCTATGCCATCCATGCTGTGATTAAAAAGGCACCTGTAGTGAAAAATACAGCGAGAATGCAGATTACATTGCAGGATATCGGCTCGCCCGGGCATATGATACTGCTGGTATGGTACCGTATGCCATACCTTAAGGCACAGCTTGTGCAGGGGAGACATCTTATATTTTACGGACATATTAAGCCAAAGGGCGGCAGATATGTCATGGAGCAGCCTGTGGTGTATGAGGTGCAAAAGTACGAGGCTATACGCGATACACTGCAGCCTGTGTATTCCGTGACAAGCGGTGTGACAAACAATCTGATAGTCAAGACGATAAAGGAGACTTTGTCACATGATACACTGCTGTCAGATTACCTGCCTAAGGATATAAGGCACAGATACGGTTTTTGCGAGTATAATTATGCTATGAAGCAGATACATTTCCCTGATGACTTTGAC
>ULNM01040987.1_pt1 | contig 10675 bp, 9 predicted proteins | sample 1951921 | NCBI WGS metagenome assembly ULNM01 (sample SAMEA4835577, study PRJEB28245) | human gut metagenome | biome: gut microbiome; material: fecal sample | place: Denmark | collected 2008
GCGCGTCTCCGCGTCGCTGTCATATCCGTGCTCGGCGATGATAGTCTGCGCGATGAATCCGTGTCCCTGCGGATATTACGGTCATCCGACCCGCCGATGCACCTGCACCCAGCAGTCGGTTCAGCGATATCTTTCGCGCCTTTCGGGTCCCCTGCTCGACAGGCTGGATATTCATATCGAAGTGCCGCCCGTTGAGTTTGCGAGCCTGTCCGGCACTTCGCAGGAGGAGTGCTCCGCGGATATCAGAAAGCGTGTCAACGCGGCTCGCGCCATCCAGACCGAGCGTCTCAAGGGCAGCGGCATTTCGTGCAACGCAAAGATGGACGCCGCGCAGACGAAAAAATTCTGCCGCCCGACTCCCGAGGGCATGATCCTGCTCGAAAGAGTGTTCGAAAAGCTCGAACTGTCCGCGAGGGCGTATGACAAAATACTGCGCATCGCACGCACCGTCGCCGACCTTGACGGCAGCGAGACCGTGAACTCCGACCACATCTCCCAGGCGGTGCAGTACCGCTCGCTTGATAGAACGCTGTGGAGAAATGTGAAGTGAGACGGCGGACTATAGATTATAAATCACAGACTATAGATAAAGCCCCCTCTCTGCGGGGGCTTTTGCTGCTCTACGGCGCGAGCGCTGCTTCTTTGAGGCTCGGTAGGGTGCGGCGACCCGACGCACCGCTGCCGCCGTCGACGGCACAAGCTTTTTGCCAAACGACAGCATGCGGACAAGCCCATCTATATGTAAAACATGAGGTGGGACGGGGACGACAGATAATGTCTCACAGGGCTTTTTGCTATAACAATAAAAAATTGGCTAAAAATCGTTGTTTGTTCACATAATAATTGAAATTTGTCTCAATTTCGTCTACAATAACCGTTGGTATTTGTGATATAATCGGAATGGAAGATGGAGAATAGTATCCATCGGAAAGGTGAAAGGAAAAAATATGGATTTAAACGGTCAGAAATGCCCTGCCTGCGGCAGGAGCTTCGATCACGATGACGATATAGTCGTCTGCCCAGTCTGTGGCACACCTCAGCACCGCGCGTGCTGGGACGAGAGGGGCGAATGCGTCAATGCATCGCGCCACGCCGAGGGCTATGTCTGGCAGCCCGAGACTGCCGGTTACAGAGCCGAGCCCCAGCCGGAGGAGCAGACGGAAAATAAGCAGGGTACGCAGGTCTGCCCCATTTGCGGCGCGGAAAATAATCCGAATTCGCTCAGCTGCACAAACTGCGGCGCGCCCCTGACTGCGGGCGGCGCTCAGCCGTTCAACCCGTTCTTCAACGCGGGCGAGGCGGGCAACCCGTTCCTCTACGGCGTAACAATAGACCCGGAGAGCGAGATAGACGGCGCGAAAGTCAAGGACATCGCCTGCACGGTTCAGTCAGCGAGCGCGAGATATATCCCGAAGTTCAAGGCAATGGCGGACGACAAAAAGAAAATAACCTTCAACTGGGCAGCGTTTTTCTTCAGCCCCTATTGGCTGTTCTTCCGCAAGCTCTGGAAAGCGGGACTCATTTTTATGGGTCTGATGCTCGCCGTGGCTCTGCCGTTCACTTCAAAAGTTGAGGCGTTCACAACCGCATATCAGGCGTATTCGGAGGCGATATACACCTCGGCTCCGGCTGCGGATGTGGCGACGGCGCTTGAGACCGCTGCGACGGCGGTGATGCCCGTGCTTCCGATGATCGGCATACAGATCGTTCTGCACATTGTCGCCGGATTTATCGCGAATCCTCTCTATAAGCGCAGCGTAGTGGCAAAGGTCAAGAAACTCCGCGCCGAGTTCCCCGATGATCGCGCATTTGAGGCGGCGACGATGAGAAAGGGCGGAACATCGATTTTACTTGCTTTTACGGGCTATATAGGTTATTATATAGTATACAATCTGCTGTTGTATTTAGTAGAGATGCTTATAAAATAAAAGAAAGGTTTGGTGCAAAATGAAAGTCAAAAAGGCTATTATTCCTGCGGCAGGTCTCGGCACAAGAGTTCTCCCCGCATCCAAGGCAGTTCCGAAGGAGATGCTCAATATAGTCGATAAGCCGGCTATCCAGTATCTCGTTGAAGAGGCTGTTGCGGCGGGCATCGAGGATATACTCATCATAACCAACCGCGGCAAGGGCGTTATCGAGGATCACTTCGACCATTCTTTCGAGCTTGAGGCAAATCTTGCCGGCAAGAAGAACAAAGAGAAGATCTACGAAGAGGTCAAGGCAGTCGCAAACCTTGCAAACATATATTTCATCCGCCAGAAGGAGACAAAGGGCCTCGGCCATGCTATCCTCTGCGGCAAGAGCTTCGTCGGCAACGAGCCGTTCGCCGTTCTCTACGGCGACGATGTCACCGTCAGCGACGATCCGGTAACTGCTCAGCTGTGCAGAGCATATGAGAAGTACGGCAAGGGCGTTGTCGGCGTCAAGGAAGTTCCCGATGAGCTCATTTCGATGTACTGCTCGCTCGACGTCACTCCTCTTGAGGGACGCGCAATGAGCTGCCACAAGATCATCGAGAAGCCCACCCCCGAGCAGGTCATGTCAAACTATGCTATCCTCGGCAGAGTCGTTCTCCCGCCCGAGGTGTTCGGTATGCTCGAAAAGGGACTGACTACTGTTAAGCCCGGCGAGGAGCTTTATTTGACCGACGTCATGAGCGAGCTCGGCGCAAGAGGCGATCTCGTTGCTTATGATTTCGACGGAATCCGTTATGACATGGGCAACAAGCTCGGCATCATGAAGGCAAACTGCGAAGTTGCCCTCAAGCATCCCGAAATCGGCGAGAGCTTCAAGGCTTATCTCAAAGAACTCGTCAAGACCCTCGACTGATAAACAACAGCACAACAAAGTAAGGAGCGCATATGCGCTCCTTTTTTGATGGGCGGGGGGTTGTGTTTGCGGTAATGGAGCAGACATGCCACACACGTTTTGCTTATTACTTTGAGCAAGCCAAAAGCCTCCGCATGATATCACACGGAGGCTTTGAGTTTTTATTTTTTATTTTACCTGCTTTATCTTGTTGCCGGAGACGAGGAACGCGTGCTCGGAAATTTCCATCATCGGGGTATCGTTGACGGAATCGGTATAGAAATTGTCGATTATCGTATCGGGATACATCTCCTTGAACAGCTCGACCTTTCTGCCGCGGAAGCAGAGGTCGGTTATATGCGCGTTGCCGTCGGTGCGCGAGCAGATATAATTCTTGATGTTGAGCCTGTGCATAACATCGTCGAGCAGAACCTCGGGGCTCGCGGAGATTATTATATCGTCATCCTGCCTCTGGCGGAAATAGAACGGCTTTATCTTGTGGATATTCGTATCCCAGAACTCAGTGACGAGCGCGTCGAAATCCTCGATGCTGTTGTAGTAATCGGTAACGACATCGGAATACTGCTCCAGCGCTTCCTCGGCGTTTATCGTACCCTTTGTGTATTTGTAGAGCCCGTTGATAACGTCTGGAATGTACTTGACGAGCGAGGGGTCTTTCTTGAAAAGAAAGATGAACAGATCAATAAAGCTCTCGCCGTCGTAGATGGTGTTGTCAAAATCATAAACATTCATTTTCATTTTCTCCTTGTTCGGGAAGCTCTGCACACATCCCGGATTTATTTTCTCCGTCAAAGAATACCATAATTTTAACTGTTTGTAAAGACTTCCAAAGACGCCCCGTGCGATTGACTAAACGGGATTTAGTTGGTATAATGGTATAAGGTATGTATGAAAATACGAAAGGACGAAAAAACGATGATTAAGATCGCTCCTTCAATGCTCGCAGGCGACTTCTCCCAAATGGGAGAGCAGGCCGCAATGATAGAAAAAGCCGGCGCGGACTGGCTCCATCTCGATGTGATGGACGGACATTTTGTGCCCAACATAACCTTCGGCGCGCCGATCATAAAAAGTATCCGCGACAAAAGCTCGCTCGTCTTTGACGTTCATCTGATGATAAGCGAGCCGCTCAGGTATATCCCCGATTTTGTGAAAGCGGGCGCGGATGTTATCACATTCCACATCGAGTCGGATTCCCCGGTCGACGAGACTATCGACCTCATCCGCTCGTCGGGCTGCAAGGCGGCACTCTCCGTCAAGCCCGGCACTCCCGTTGAGAGCGTTTTCCCCTATCTCGACAAGCTCGACATGGTGCTCATCATGACCGTTGAGCCCGGCTTCGGCGGTCAGAAGTTCATGGCAGACATGATGCCGAAGATAAGCGCGCTGCGCGAGGAGTGCGAGAAGCGCTCGATTGATATTGAGATTCAGGTCGACGGCGGCATATCCGCAAAGACCATTGAAGAGCCTGCCCGCCGCGGCGCGACCGTATTTGTCGCGGGAAGCGCGGTTTTCGGCGCGGACGACCCCGCAAAGGCGATAGCCGAGATGAAAGATATCGCCGCAAACTGCCAATAATCAATTGCCGGAAAGTTTTTTCAGCGCGTTGCCCTCGGCTATGCACCGCCAGTGCTCCCGGGTGTGCGAAGCGGCGGCAATGGAATTTATCTGCGCGCCGAACTCGCTGAGAATATGCTCCGGCGCGTCGGAAATGCTCTCGCCGAGAAGCAGGCGGTAGACGCCTCCGGACTCATACAGTCCGCTGTTTTCAAGGCTTCTGCCGAGCGCGTGCGCCGCGTCCATAACATCGTCCAGAGAGCCGAACTCATAGACCGCCGTGTTCTCCCCTTTCTTTATCGACGGGGGCTGGCGGACTCCTCGGCTGCCGTCCGAACAGAGGGTGAATTTCAAAACGCATCCTCCCCTGCCTGCGGGCACCGCTTCGATTATCATCCGCCCGCTCGGGTCGATGTCGCGCTTGAGTTCGTGACCCGCTCTGTCGAGCAGAGTCCAGACCACGCGGCGCGTCTCAATATTCGAGTAGTCCATTTGCTCGTATGTAATATTGAGCGCATCCATGTCGCGCGCCGAAAGCTCGATTGTTATCCTGTTTTCAGTCGGCGCCTGTATCTTCAAAGCGCATCCCCTCCTTAATAAACAGAAAGTTCTCTGCCTTATATAATATTACGCGCCCCCGCGGCGTGCAATGCAAAATTTTTGCCAGCGCAATAAGCCGGCAAACGGAAAGGTTGGTTTTATGGCAAGATTCAAACGCATAAAAGCGCCTAAAAGTCCCTACACGAGCTATCTGCTCATGCTCGCCGCACCCGCTATAGTCAGCTGGTATTACTACGGCGCGCTCGCATTCAGGGCGATACTTACGGGAATTATAAGCGCGGTCGCCGTTGAGGCAGTCGCGCTGCTGATAATGAAAAAGAAGCTCCACTGCCTGTCGGATATGCACGCGGTGTTTACGGGCTTCGCCATCGCTATGCTTCTGCCCGCCACCGCACCGATCTGGCTGATAGGCGCGGGCGCGGCGTTCGCGATTCTCGTTGCAAAAATTCCGTTCGGTCCGGCACACAAGGCTCCGTTCGTGCCCGCCGCGGCAGGCATGGCATTTCTGACCGTCTGCTTCCCCGACGAGGTTTTCAAATACCCCGCCATCGACTCGGCGTCGTTCGATGTTTTTGACGCGGGCTCGTCCCTCGCCGCTCAGCTGAGCGCGGGCGGAATACAGCATGTGAACTCCGTCGGCATAATGTCGATGATATCCGGCAATGTCGCCGGTCCACTCGGCACCTGCTGCGCGGTCGCGCTGCTCGGCTCATGCGCTCTGCTCACCGCAGGAAAGCCGAAGAGACTCTTCAATGTCCTCGGATTTTTGACCGTCTGCTCGCTGCTTGCGGTAATTTTCCCGCGCGGATCGTTTTCAAGACCGGTATCCCTGCTCACGGAGCTGTGCGCAGGCAGCCTGCTCTTCTCGGGCATATTCTTTGTAACCGACCCCGGCACGAGCCCGAAACACCCGCTGACAAGATTTATCTACGGCGCGTTCGCCGGAATAATCTGCATGATACTGCGCTACTTCGGAACGTTTGAGGACGGCACCTGCTTCGGCATCCTGCTCACCAACGCTTTCTGGCCGATAGTTGACAGCTCGCTGAGAAAGATCGGCTACCACAAGTTCATTGAAAAGTCGATGGCAAAGAGCGCGGAAAAGAGAAAACAGAAAGCAGCATTAAAGGGAGGTGAGCCGGCATGAGTTCAGGCAGAAAATACTCATTCTCCGACGCGCTGTTCAGCAGCACGTTCATTCACAACCCGGTGCTCATCCAGGCGGCAGGTCTCTGCGCGATAGTCGCAGTCGCGACGACGCTCAAGACGGCAGTCCTGCTCGCGGCGGCGTTCTTCCCGGTGCTTATTATAACGCAGGTCTTCGCCTGCCTCGCGCTCAAAAAAGTCCCGAGATGGATAAGAGTCGCGATATATCTGCTCATCGGCACGGCGATAATTGCCGGAATCATATACGCAATTGATACTTTTATGCCTGAGATCAGCCTCGGCGCGGGTATATATCTCGCCCTGACGGCGGCAAACTCGATAATCGCCCTGCACTGCGAGAAGCTCGCGGTCAAGACCGACCTGCGCCATGCGTTCTTTGACTCCGTGGCAACGGCGCTCGGCTATGCAGCTGTTATTATCCCCGTCGGCGCGCTGCGCGAAATGATAGGCTCATCCACCATATGGGGCGCAAATATCAAAGTCCCGATGACCTTCCCGGCGATTCTCATGCCGTTCGGCGGATTTTTGGTTCTCGCGTTCTTCGCCGCCGCGCTCAAGGCGCTGATAAACAAGCGCTTCCCCGAGCTCTCGGCAGAGACCGAGATGAAGATAAAGAAAACTTCCGTCATAGTCAGCAAGAAGAATCTTCCCGAGGATCTGGCTCCCGCCAAGGCTGAGGAAGCTCCCGCAGAAGAGGAAAAAGAGACTGCCGAAGCAGAAGAGACTGTTGAGGCGGAAGAGACTGTCGAAGTCGAAGAGACCGTTGAAGCTGAAGACCCCAAAGAGGACGACTTGGCACACTTCGAGCCGCTCGACGGCGAGGGCAAATTTGACCTTTCCGATATCTTCGCCAAAGACGACGAAGACGAAGATGACAAGGACTACGGCTCGGCGTTCAACCGCCTGTTCGACGAAGCAAAGGATTTTGACTCCGACGAGAAGAAGGAGGGAGACAAATGAACATGACCTGGTTTTTTGATTTGCTCTCCACAGCACTCTACACAGTGTTCATTCAGAATCTCGTCTTCAACGGCGGATACGCGGCGAGCGAAGCTCTTATGCTTGCGAAGAAGCCGCGCAGACTCTGGATGTTCTCGGCGATGATCGCATTTTTCTCGACCGTCACGGCACTCGCCTGCCGCGCGCTCGAAATGATACCGGTGCTCAGCACCCTGCCCTCGGCACTGCATTTTGCAATGTTCAGCGGTGTGCTTATCGTAGTTTTCCTGATAACCGGACTCATACTCAAGCTCGCCCTCGGCGCGACCGAGAAGTTCCTCGGCACGCTCGGCATGGCGGCGCTCAACACCCTTGTGCTCGCAACTCCCCTGCTCAACCGCAGCGCAGCCTATACTCTCCCCGAGAGCATCGGCTCCGGCATCGGCGCGGGTCTCGCGTTCATTCTCGCGGCGACGCTCATATGCAAGGGTCTGCACATAATCTCGCAGAATCAGGATATGCCCAAAGCCTTCCGCGGCACTCCGGCGGCGTTCGTCTACGTCGCGCTGCTCTCGCTCGCGTTCTCCGGCTTCTCGGGCAGCTCCCTGTTCTCATAATTAATTAAAAAATTCCGACGCCGACGGGTCATGTCATGCCCGCCGCGCGGCACAGAGGATGATGAAAAATGGCAAAACGCAGCAAATATGACAAGTATTTTTCTCCCGGCACTCACAGGAGCATAACCGCGTTCAGCAAGCACGCGGCAGGCGGCTCGAAGCGCCGCAAGAGCTACACCGAGCGCAGGCGCAATAAGATAGTTGGAATAGTCCTCGCGTGCATTCTCGGCGCGGCAGTTGTCTTCACTGCGGCGTTTTTCGTCACCGATACGCTCCTCGGCATCTCCGACGCGAATGTCGAAACCACGCAGAAGGCCGAAAAGGACAACAAAGGCAACAAAGACAAGAACAACAAAGGCGGCAAGAACGACACGACCGCTCCCGCCGATAATCAGCAGACTTCAGCTGAAATAAAGGCGCGCGTCGGCAATGTCTCCCTGCTCGCGGGCGGCAGCGGACTCGACCAGTTCATATCCTCGCTCAAGAGCGCGGGTCAGAACGCCGTTGTCATCGACTTCAAAGATGCATCCGGCTATCTCAGCTATCCCTCGTCTATAGCGGCTGTAAAAGACAAAGCTCCGTCATCAAAGGCTCAGGCGAACGCCGCCGAGAGCGTCAAGAAAATTCAGCAGTCCGGCATAAAAGTCGTGGCGCGCATATACTGCTTCAAAGATACACAGATGCCGCGCATTGACCGCACCATGGCTGTTCACTACAACAAAACTCAGATGATCTGGCTCGACAACGAGGCTTCCAAGGGCGGTAAGCCGTGGCTCAACCCCTATTCGCAGACGGCTCAGAACTATCTGCTCGAAGTTGTCAAGGAAGTGAAGAACCTCGGTGTTGATGCAATACTGCTCGACGGCGTGCAGTTCCCCGACTTAAATTCTAACGTTGCGACATTTGACGGCGAGGGCTCGGTATCGAGAAACGCCGTGCTCGTGAATTTCGTCAACTCCTGCGTCTCCGCGTGCTCCGGCACTCCCGTTATCTGCGCGATGAAGGGCGAAGCGGCTGCGGGCGGCAGCAGCGATATATACAACGGTTCTCTCTGGAGCGCGAACGTCTCCGCTTTCGCTGTCGATCTCAGCTCCCTCAAGGCGGACGCCCAGCGCAACTTCCCCGCCTCGAAAAAGGTCATTGAAATGAAGAGCTCGGCTTCAAACACCGACAGCACATATATCCTCACGAAATAAAGGCAGATTTAAATGCATTTTATCCCCTACAACTCGAGAAAAAAATATCATCTCTCGCCCGGCGCGGCTGTGCGCTCGGGTGAGGATATGATTTTCAGGATAGTTCTGCCCCGCTCGGAGCAGTGCAGCGCGGTTCGCCTCATTCTTGAGACGGACGGCGGCGAGAGAGAAGATTTTTCTTTCTCGTGGGAGCGAATGCAGGGCGAAAACGAGGAATGGTGGCGGCTCGAAACCGCCGCGCCCGAAAGCGCGGGGATAGTCTGGTACTTTTTTGAATACGACGCCCCGTGGGGCACAAAAAAAATATCACTTGAATCTAATGGAAATGCCGTCATCGGCGAGGGCTCGCGCTGGCGGCTGACCGTATGCCGCGAAAACTGCGACACGCCCCTGTGGCTTCGCGGCGGCACAATGTATCAGATATTCCCGGACAGGTTCTGCCGCTCCGGCAAAACTCCCCTGCCCGAGAACAAGCCGGCGGCGGAATATCACTCCCGCTGGGGCGAAGAGCCCGACTGGGAGCCCGACTCCGACGGAAAAATTGAAAAATACGACTTTTTCGGCGGCGACCTCAAGGGCATCGAAGAGAAGCTCGGCTATCTCGAGAGCCTCGGCGTCACCTGCATATATTTGAACCCGATCTTCTCCGCGCGCTCGAACCATCGATACGACACGAGCGACTACATGAAAATCGACCCGATGCTCGGCACAGAGGAGGATTTCAAGTCTCTCTGCAAGAGCGCCGAAGAGCACGGGATAAAAATTCTGCTCGACGGCGTGTTCAGCCACACGGGTGCCGACAGCAGATATTTTGACAAATTTTCGTCCTACGGCGGCAAGGGTGCATATTGCGACAAAAATTCTCCCTACCGTTCGTGGTATAATTTTCGTTGCTGGCCGGACGATTACGCCTGCTGGTGGGGCGTTGACATCCTGCCGGAGCTAAATGAGACAGACCCGGGCGTACTGGCGTTTCTGACCGGCGAAAACGGCGTTGCGCGGTACTGGCTCAGACTCGGCGCGTCGGGCTGGCGGCTCGACGTGGCGGACGAACTGCCCGATGAATTTCTCGACCGCTTCCACGAGGCGGTCAGAAAAGAGAAAAAAGACGCGTTTATCTACGGCGAGGTCTGGGAGGACGCGACCGACAAGATAAGCTACGGCCACCGCCGCAGATATCTCGAGGGCGGCGAGCTGGACAGCGTGATGAACTATCCGTTTGCAAATGCTGTTATAGATTTTGTCCGCACGGCGAACGCGGAAAAGCTCCGCGAATGCGTTGAAAACATAGTCGAACACTATCCCCGCGCGTCGCTCGACACGCTGATGAACCATATCGGCACCCACGACACGGTACGCGCCATAACGCGGCTCGGACGCGGCGATATCGGGTGCCCCGAAAACGGGCGCGACAGGGGTATCTTGACTGAAGAGCAATATCAAAAGGGCGTTTGCCTTCTGAAGCTCGCCTCGGTTTTGCAGTTCACTCTTCCCGGCGTTCCCTGCGTCTATTACGGCGACGAGGTCGGACTCGCGGGCGGCGAAGATCCGTTCAACCGCGCCTGCTTCCCCTGGGGAAATGAGAACGCGGAGCTGCTCGGCCACTACAGAACGCTCGGCAGGATCAGAAAGCTCTGTCCCGCATTTATCGACGGAGAGTTCAACTGCATATCCTCGGCGCTCGGCTGCATCGCATATGAGCGCAATTCCGAATCGTGCAGCGCGCTGATAATCGCAAACGCGAACTGCCACGGGATAGAATACACTGTCCCCGAACGCTGGCGGGGCGCATCCGCGCTCTTCGGCAGC
>ULNM01008454.1_pt1 | contig 10668 bp, 9 predicted proteins | sample 1951921 | NCBI WGS metagenome assembly ULNM01 (sample SAMEA4835577, study PRJEB28245) | human gut metagenome | biome: gut microbiome; material: fecal sample | place: Denmark | collected 2008
CTTGCCAGCCATAAAGCCGGTCAGCGACGTTACCAGATAAATCACCAGGGCGGCAAGCGCCGTCACTGTGGCGAAAATGCTCGTCTTTTTCATGCCTTTTTGCCTCCCTTGGAAGTTGCCTTGCTCACAACCCAGAACACGAGGCTCAGCGCCGCCAGCGCACCAAAGGCGTATTCGCAGGCGGTGTACGCCACGCGCCACGGGGTCATGACTTCAACCGTGCTGACAACGGTGGTGGACTTCACGCCGTTGAGCATCGCGGAGTTCGCCAGTGCGTACAGGGCATTGTGGATGTCGTTCTTAATCGCCAGCAGCATCGCACGGTCGCCGGAGAGCGCTTCCGCGTTCCAGTAATCGACGCTCGCGCCGAAGCCGCAGAAGTTGGTCGTGCCCGCCATCAGGGATTCCTTCGGCGCAGCCTTGAGCGAAACGCCGGTGAAGTCCGTCACGTTGTAGCCGTGGAAGCCCCATTCACCCTGCAGGATGTTGACCATCGTCGCCACGTTTGCGCTTGCGGCCACCGCGCCGTGGCGGTTGTAGGAGGTCATCACGCCGCGCGCGCCGGAGGTGTAGGTGTTGTCCTTCGTCGCGTCGCCCTCAAAGGAAGCGGGCTTGCCGTTGCCTTCAAACGCCTGCTGCAGGTTGCGCAGCTCCAGCTCACGCGCCTTCTGTTCGTTCATGAACACGGCGACGCCGGAACGGTTGATTTCCTGATCGTTGAAGCCCATGTGCTTGATGTTGACGAGCGTGCCCTTGCTCTGCGCGCCCTGCACCACCGCGCTGCCGACATAGCCGGACAGAATCGGGTCTTCGGAGTAGTATTCCACGCCGCGGGCGTTGTACGCGTGACGGTGGATGTTCATGCCCGGGCCAATCATAATCGGCAGATCCAGCACGAGGGTAGATTCGCCGAGGATGATTTCGCCGTTTTCAAACGCCAGTTCCTTGTTCCATGCGTAGGCGAGGTTCACAGGAGAGGGCGCAACGCGCGTGCCGGAGGTGTAATCCGCCGCATCCGCGTAGGGCACGCCCTGATAGCCGCCTTCGTTCAGGTAGTGGGAGTCAGAGCCGCCGGGGCCGTCGTCCGCAGCCTTCTGCGGCATGTTGACGGAAGCGATGCCCTGAATGTTGTGGAACGCATTGGCGGAGAAATCAAGGAATTCCGCGACCGTAACCTTGTTGACCAGCTCTTCCCAGCGCGGGTCATCGTAAGGCGCGTTCTTCATGTCGTTGATGGTGAGCGTAGACGTGGTGTCGCCAAAGACAAGGTCGGACACGTCGTCATCGGTCTTGAGGGTATACAGGTCGTTGTTCAGCAGGCGGGAAACCGTCGCGTTCGCGGTCAGACCGGAATAGGTCTTGGGGAACGTGCCGTTCCAGTCAGCGCGGCTCAGGTAGGTCACCGTGCCGGGCTCAAAGGCGTTGTAATCCATGGCGTAGTCGCCTTCGGTCAGCTGGTTGGTGATGGCCGTGCCGTTCTTGCCCACGGCGAAGGTGGTCTTGTCCACATCGCCCGTCCACGTCCACTTGTAGGTCTTTGCCGCGTTGCCGTCGGCGGTCATGCCGTCCGCGACAGTCTTGCCCTGCGCCGCAAGCACGTTGTTCAGCGCGTCATGCGCGTCCGTGCCGATGGCGAAGTAGTAGTCGCCGGGGTCGACGATGTAGGTCTTGGCGCCATTGGCGTCGTAGGAGGCGAGGTTCGCCAGATCAACCTTCATGGTGATGGTCTGGGAGGCGCCGGGCTGCAGCGTAGAAGACTTTTCAAAATCCATCAGCTGCACGGCGGCCTTTTCCACGCCGTTCTGGCGGTCATAGTCGGTGTAGGGCACGCTTGCGTACACTTCCACAACGCTCTTGCCCGCCACGTCGCCGGTGTTCTTCACAGTCACGGTGACGGTCGCGGTCTTCTTGTCATCCGCAATGGTCACGCTGTCCAGCGTCTGCTCGAAGGTGGTGTAGGACAGACCGTAGCCGAAGGGATAAACGACTTCGTTGGCGTAATCCCATGTGCCGTCCTCGGTGGCGACGGTGCCGTCGGCGTTGGCGTAGGTGCCAGCCTTGGCTTCCGCGCCGCCGTTGCCCAGCACAATATCGGCATAGCGGGTTTCGTAGTAGCGGTAGCCAGCATAGATGCCTTCCGCCTCAATCAGGTAGGAGTTGACATTCGCGTCCGCCGCGAAGTCCGCCGCGTTCGTCCACGGGATGTTGCCGTAGTTCGCCATAGCGGGCGCGAGGGCGCTGTTCTTCGCCATCACGTCGCCAAGGTGCGCGGAAGGAGAGACGGTGCCGTTGAGCACGTCCGCCACGCCATAGAAGCCGTACGCGCCGGGGAAGCCGATCCAGACGATCGCGTCGATGTCCGGGTCGTCCTTCAGGTTGGCGATTTCCATCGGGTTCGTGGCGTTGACCAGCACGATGACCTTGTCGAAGTTCGCCTTCGCCTCGTTAATCATCGCCATTTCCTCGTCCGACAGGGAGAGGATGTTGCCGGTAACGGTGCTGACGCCTTCCGCCAGACCGTCCTTGCCGGGATAGTAGCCATTGCCGGCTTCGCTGCCGGGGCGGCCGACGACGACGATTGCCGCGTCGCTGTATTCCGCGTAATCCTTGCGGAAATCAGCGTTCAGGGCGGTCAGCTCGTCCAGCGTCAGTTCGCGCGGGTCATTGTACGCGGTAATCTCGGCATATTCCGGGATGATGCCGCCGCCGAAACGGGGCTTCGTCCACGTCTTATCCGCAAAATACTTCGCATACGCCGCCTGCACGGACGGGTTCAGCTGGAAGCCGCGCTCGGTGAAGCAGTCGAAAATCTGCACGGTCGCATTGCCGTCGGTAATCGAGCCGCCGGAGGAGCCGTACACGGGCGCGTAGCTGCGCACGCCCAGCATGGTGATTTTCGCATCCTTGCTCAGCGGAAGCGCGTTGCCATCATTCTTGAGCAGCGCAACCGTTTCCTGCGATTCGCGGATGGCAAACTCCTTCAAGCCCTCGAAGGCTTCCTTGGCCGTCTTAAACTTGGAGACGTACGACCACGCCTCGCCGGTTTCGTCAACTTCGGTCTCCGTCAGCTGACTGCGCGTGTTGAAAAACGCATCAACGGATGTACGATACGTCTCCAGAATAGAACCAGCCATCAGCGAGATGGCCAGCAGCAGGGAAAACACAAGCGTTAATCCCCGCCAGAGAGAAGAACGTTTGAACATGGATATCCTCCTTTTACGGAAAATGAATGGAGCAGGGGAACACAAAAGCACCCATCCAAGCGAATTAGACAGGCTGCCCCTGTATTCCAAACTCGGCGTAGATCCCCCTTCGATCACCCGCCGCCTATGTAAATAGTAACACAAAAACAAACGTTTTTGCCATGTCCTTTTTTGCTGGTTTCGTGAATGTTGAATCATTGCTTAACATATGTTGCGAATCAGTTGATTTTTGTGAATTTTGCTCGAAGAATAACGGATTTTCCGCCGCCAAATATTTCGATGCGCCCGTGCAAATCTTCTTGCAGGGTTCATTTTTCTGTGTTATAATTCTATCATATTATATTATCCGGAAAGGAGCGCGCACCCCTCCATGAAAAAAACGCCCAAATCCGCCAAATGCTTCGCTTCCCACTGGTCAGCCTTCCTCCAGCAGTTCAAGAACCTCCACCTCCGTGGGGATCGTTTCGTCATGCTGACCGTTGCGGGTCTAATCAACGCGTTCGGCGTCAGCGTTTTCCTTTATCCCGTCAATCTTTATGACTCCGGCATTTCCGGTACGGCGATGCTGCTGGCGCAAATCACCCCCGATTGGTGCAGTCTGTCGCTCATCCTGCTGCTGCTCAACGTGCCGCTGTTCCTCTTCGGGCTGAAGCGGCAGGGCGTGCAGTTCACCATTTACGCCGTGTATTCCGTGTTCATTTACTCCCTCGGCGCGTGGCTGATTCAGGGGCCTTTGCCGCTTGACGTCAGCATTTCCTCGCCGCTGGCCGGGACAGACCTGCTGCTCTGTGCGCTCTTCGGCGGATTGATTTCGGGCGTCGGCAGTGGGCTTGCCATCCGCGGCGGCGGCGCGATGGACGGCATGGAGGTCATGGCGGTCATTTTCGCCCGCAAGCTCGGCATGACCGTCGGCACGTTCGTCATGAGCTACAACGTCGTGCTGTACATCCTCGCCGGACTGCTCCGTTCCAGCTGGATTCTCCCCCTGTATTCCATTATCGCCTACGCCGTCGGGCTGAAAGTCGTCGATTTTGTAATCGAGGGCATCGACCGCAGCAAAGCGGCGCTGATTGTCACCCGCAACCCGGACGCCATCTGCCGCGCGCTGGGCGAGGCGTTCGGCACAGGCATGACGTGCATCCCGGCGCAGGGCGGTTTTTCGCACGAGGAAATGACGATTGTGTACTTCGTCGTCAACCGCTTCCAAATCAGCCGGATGAAGGACATTGTGCATGACCTTGATGATCGCGCGTACATCACCATCAGCGAGGTGGCGGATGTGTTCAAGCTCAATCAGGACAAGCTGTCGCAGAAGGTGGATAATCAGCCGCTGCTGCCGAGGCGGAGGAAGTGAAGCCGCCCTTATCCCCCGGCTGGGGAATTTTGATGTGCTTGTTCGCGGCTTGCACGTTATTTTGCAACGATATGGATTATGTTGCAGGGGATTTCGCTCCTGCGGGAGCGACCAAAGGGCTTTCCGCTCGCCCTTTGGAAACCTTCGGTGCACATCCTTGTTTATTGAACTTTATCGGAAGTTTTTTAGTTCGTGTACCTCTCATTCCACTTTCATTCCCCACACACGCGCGGCGCACAAGTCCTCACCGACCTGCGCGCCGCGTTTCTCTATTCTCCTCACTTTTCCCTGACCCAATAATACTCGAACCTTTCCCCATGGTGTCCCATCACCGGCTTGTCGCTCCGCACGAATCCGCATTCCGTCAGCGTCGCCACACGCGCAACCGCATACGGCGCGGCTTTCGTCATCAGCGTGCGGCAGTTTAGCAGCGCGTACGCATCGGGCAGAAGCGCGTCCATCACTGCCGCCAGCACGTCCGACTTCTCCCACGCGCTGCCGACATCCACGCGCAGGATGCCCATGCCGCTGTACGGGTCGTCCGGTGACTCCCCGCGGCGGCAAAGCTCCACCGTGCCAATGACCTCGCTGCGCAATGCAATCGCCCAGCGCACAAACCAGCCCTGCTCCCACGACGTGCGCCAGAAGTCCATCGCACGGCGCATCTTCTCCGGCGTGTCGTAATAGAAAATGTCACCGTGGCAGTTGTCGCTGTTGAAGAACGGCAGCGCCAGCGGGTCGCCGTAGACGCGCAGAAGCGCCGCTTCATCCTCCGCCGTCACCGGGCGCAGGCGGATTTCGCCCTTCTCCATCGTCGGGATGGATTCGTATACATTCATGCCTTTTTCTCCTTCCGGATGCCCAGCGTCAAATAGCGAATCCCCGGAATCCGGCAGATGACCTCGGACAAGCCCAGCGTCGCGCCGAAACAGATCACCAGCGTCAGCAGATACGTCGCCGCCGCCGGGAGCGTCGTCCGCTCGGTCAGCAGACTCGCCGTCAGCAGCAGTACGGGGTAATGCACGACATACAGCGCGTAACTCCGCTGGGTGAAAAAGCGCGACACCGCTCTCTCCTGATGGAGATAATGGCGCGCATTGCCCAGAATCGCCAGCACCGCCGCCCACAGGTACACATTCGCCCACAGGCTTTGCAGATATGCCGTGTCGGTGAAATTCTGCCCGTTCGTCCACGCGCCATACGCCACCGCGCCGATGACCGCCGCCGCCAGCGTCCCCCAGCGCATCCGCTCCACACGTTCCATCACCGCTTCGTGCGCGAACACCGCGTACCCCAGCAGGAACGCCGTCAGGTAAATGCCGATGCGGTAGGTGGTGATGACGGGCATGTTGCCGACCTGCGCCGCGCCCCAAATCAGCAGCGCAAAGGCGCAAATCAGCCATGACGGGCACTTTTCGCCGATGCGGAAAAGGCGGTCGTTCCGGTCGATTCTGCGAATCAGCACCAAAATCGCGCTGAACAAAAACAGCAGCTGCACAAACCACAGCGGCCCGATGCCCGACAGCACCGAAATCGGGTACAGCAAGGGCTTCGGGATGGTATCCACCGCGCCGCCCATGCGGATGTTCAGGTACCCCGTCACCCAGTGCAGCACGAACAGCCCCAAGGTTGACGGCACAAGCAGCTTCCGCGCCCGATTGCGCAGGAACGCGCGATTCCCCTGCTGGACAAGCGCGAGCCGGGCGCACATGCCCGCCATGACGAACAGCAGCACCATGAACCACGGGTACACCGTGCCGGAAATGGTATCCAGAAACGGCAGGTTTCGCGCATTCGGCACACCGCCGAAGATGCCGACCCCGTTGAAGAGGTAACAGACGTGGTAAACAATGACCAGCAGAACCGTCATCCAGCGAATATGGTCAAGATACGCATAGCGGCGCATGGGGATTTTCCTCCTTTATGATAGCATGAATCCGTATTTTTGTGAAGGCGAACACGCACATTTATTCGTCATTGCTCATTGCTCGTTCTTCTGAAATCTGCTCTTGATGCCCTCGAAGCCGTCGGTCAGCATCCGGCTGATGAGCGCGTCGTCCCAATTCTGCTGCCCGGACGCGCACAGCACCGCAATGCCGTGGACGTACGCCCACATTTCGATGTGCAGGAGCGTCGCGTCCTCGCGGGTGATGTGGAGTTTCGCCATCAGGAAGTCCACCAGCACAGCGATGTTCTCCGCGTCGCCGCTGTGATCCTCCCGGCGGCGGTCGCGCATGTAGAGCAGGTGGAAGAGGTTCGGTTCGTTTCGGGCGAAGCGGATGTACGCCGTGCCGACGGCTTTGTAGGGCGGATCGGCGGAATCGCGGACAAAATCAGCGCTGTAAGCACGGTATTGTGCATCCGCGGCATCAATTGTGGCGGCAAGCAGGTCGTCCATGCCCGAAAAGGCGCTGAAAATCACCTTGGAGGACGAATGCAGGGTATCGGCAATGGCGCGGGCGGTAACGGCGTCGAAGCCGCGCTCGCGGGTGATGGCAAGGGCGGCGGCGACGATTTGCTCGCGGGTAAATCGGCAGGCGGGCGGCATTGGGCATCTCCTTTCAGCAACACACGTTGCGCAACGTGTGTTGCTATTGTAGCAAACAAAATCCCCTGTGTCAAGGGTAAGTTTGCAATTTATTCATGTTTTTTCAGCAAAGCGTCACATTTCCTTCATCCTGACGTCATGCAGGTCGGGTAGAATCAACACTGTCAGGCGGGAAGCACAGAAAGGAGGCGCTTATGAAGCTGCTGATGGAACCGCTGGTCGTCGCGGCCATCCTGATGAAGGAACTGCCGGATAAACAAGTGGGTTCCGCCGAATCCGCGAAGGATGCTTCTGCTGCACCAGAAGTTTCAGCGTGCGACACGGCGGAATAAGGATTTCAGCGGACGCGGCGCATCGCCCTCTGCGCCCTGCATGACATGGTTTTCACTCCTTTTCTCCTCCTTTTTCCTTTCCCTTTCCTTCCTTGGGGCGCGGAGTCAGCAACCTCCCGCGCCCCGGAGACATCCCGAATTTCAGCAGATTCGGGCTGTTTTCTGTTGGGGGATTTGGGGCTTACAGCTTCGCGACTTCCGCCTTGAACTCCGGAATCGTGTCCACAAAATGGTACGGCGCATATTCGCCATACGCGGACGGGCGGCTGATGGTAACAAACTGGATATGCTTGCTGAGATACTGGTCGTTCATTTCCTCTTTCAGCTGAACAACCGCTTTGCCAAGTTTCATGCGAATAGCGACGCTTCCGATTTTATTGGCATTCTTCGCAACAACGTAACACATGGGCTAATTCCTCCTGAAATTCTGATTCATTCTTGATTTTTCCCTGCTCATAGAGAGCGCGCATTTGAGCGCCAGCAGCAAGAGGATAGTTCAGCGTCATGCCGAGGCTGCGCGCGACTTCCTCCAGCGGCATAGTATCCCCCTTGTCCGGGTCGTTGAGGTAGGACTGGTAGCGTGCTTCGCAGAATGCGTCATCATCCTCGACTTCCGGCAGGTGCTTTCGTTCATAGACGGTAGATCCCTTTCGTTGGCTGTTATCATGATGATAGCAGAATTTTCTTGATTTTTCAAGGTGGATTTGGACGGTCGTTATCGCGGCGGGGTTCGTTTTATGCGTCTTGATTTTGCATGTCGCAGAGGGTTTCGCGTCTGCGGACGCGACCAAAGGGCATGAAAACAAACGAAGTTTGCGGTCGCCCTTTGGAAACCTTCGGGCTCCCATGTTACTTGATTTTCATTGTTGCTTTTGGGCGCGTCTGCGGACGCGCTTCATTTGCATTCCTCATTCCGCATTTCGCATTGCTAATTTTCCCCTTCTTTCCCCTGTTCCCCTTCACAGAAAAAAGCAAACGTGGTATGATAATCAGACAAACAGGCAAGGGAGGATTGGCGGATGGACGAGACGCGCGGGAAGTTTGTGCTGAAAGCGCCGTATCAGCCAAGCGGAGATCAGCCGCAGGCGATTGAGGCGCTGACAAAGGGCGTCAACGCGGGCATGAAGGGGCAAGTGCTGCTGGGCGTGACCGGGTCGGGCAAAACGTTCACGATGGCAAGCGTGATTGCACAGGTGCAGCGCCCGACGCTGGTGATTGCGCACAACAAAACGCTGGCGGCGCAGCTCTGCTCGGAGTTCCGGGCGTTCTTCCCCGACAGCGCGGTGGAATATTTCGTTTCCTATTATGATTACTATCAGCCGGAAGCGTATATCGCGTCGTCGGACACCTACATCGAGAAGGACGCCGCCATCAACGAGGAAATCGACCGCCTCCGCCACAGCGCGACGGCGGCGCTTCGTGAGCGGCGGGACGTGATTATCGTCGCGTCGGTCAGCTGCATTTATTCCATGGGCGACCCCAGCGAGTACGAGGGGCAGATGGTGTCCCTTCGGCCGGGCATGGCGATTGGGCGCGACGACCTCATCCGCCAGCTGATTGCCATCCAGTACGACCGCAACGACGTAGAGTTTGAGCGTGGGACGTTCCGCGTGCGCGGCGACGTGCTGGAAATCATCCCCGCGGGCGGCAAGGAGCACGGCCTGCGGATTGAGTTCTTCGGCGACGAAATCGAGTCCATCAGCGAGTTCGAGGTCGTGTCCGGGCACACGCTGGCGTCGCTGGAGCACGCAAGCGTCTATCCCGCGACGCACTACGCGACTGACCAGACGAATCTGCCGGAGAAAATCGCCGTCATCGAGCGCGATTTGAAGGAGCAGGTCGACAAGTTCACAAAGGAGGGCAAGCTGCTGGAGGCGGAGCGAATCGCCCAGCGGACGAATTACGACATTGAGATGATGCGCGAAATCGGCTATTGCAGCGGCATCGAGAATTATTCGCGCTATTTCGATGGCAGAAAGCCCGGCGACGCGCCCTATTCCCTGCTGGATTATTTCCCCAAGGGCTTTTTGTGCTTCATCGACGAGAGCCACGTCACCGTGCCGCAGATTCGCGCCATGTACAACGGCGACCGCGCGCGCAAGGAGCAGCTTGTCGAATATGGTTTCCGGCTGCCGTCGGCGTTTGACAATCGTCCGCTGCTGTTCGAGGAGTTTGAGCAGCGCATCGGGCAGACGATTTTCGTCTCCGCAACGCCCGGCCCGTATGAAATCAGCCACGCATCCCAGATTGTGGAACAGATTATCCGCCCGACCGGGCTGCTTGACCCCAAAATCATCCTCCGCAAGGCGACCGGTCAGGTGGATGACCTCGTGGGCGAAATCCACCAAGTCGTGGCAAAAAAACAGCGCGTGCTGGTGACGACGCTCACCAAGCGGATGGCGGAGAGCCTGACGGAGTACCTGCAAAGCATGGACATCCGCGTCCGCTACCTGCACAGCGACGTGACGACGATGGATCGCATGGCGCTGATTCGCGGGCTGCGACTCGGCGAATACGACGTGCTGGTGGGCATCAACCTCCTGCGCGAGGGGCTGGACTTGCCCGAAGTATCGCTCGTCGCGATTCTCGACGCGGACAAGGAAGGTTTCCTGCGTTCGGAAACGTCGCTCGTGCAGACCATCGGGCGCGCCGCGCGAAACGTCGATGGCCGCGTGATTATGTACGCCGATGTGATGACGGACAGCCTGATGCGCGCCATCAGCGAAACCAACCGCCGCCGCGCGATTCAGGAGGAGTACAACCGCGTGCACGGCATCACGCCGGAGTCGGTGCGCAACGCGGTGCATCAGGTGCTGGAGATTACGAAGAAGGCGGAAGAAAGCGCGCCCGCCGCGATGAGCGAGGACGAGCGGAACGCGCTGATGAAGCAGGTGGAAGACCAGATGCTGTCGGCGGCGAAGGCGCTGGACTTCGAGCAGGCGGCGAAACTCCGCGACCAGCTGCTGGAACTCAAGGGGGAAAAGCCCCAGGCGGAGCAGATTCAAAAGAAGCGCCGCCGCACAAGGGAAAGCACCAGACACCACTAAGTTTGGAAGTGTAACCAAGCCGGGTAGCCCAAAAAGGGTCAAGGGACAATGTCCCTTGCAGGGTGCAGGGACAGCGTCCCTGCTGGGGTTTGGGGCAACGCCCCAACTGTTCCTCGTCCAGCCAACTCAAAAGGAAAATTCAAGCGCGGCAGCCTTGGTCGCAGGCAGCGAAGCGTCCCTGCGC
>ULNM01016073.1_pt1 | contig 10438 bp, 15 predicted proteins | sample 1951921 | NCBI WGS metagenome assembly ULNM01 (sample SAMEA4835577, study PRJEB28245) | human gut metagenome | biome: gut microbiome; material: fecal sample | place: Denmark | collected 2008
CCGGTGCCGAGGGTCAACAAAATTACGTTGTCATGCCCCTTGGCATTGCCGAGAACATGCTCCGCCCATACGGCCGAATTAGCATCGTTTTCCACCACCACCGGCTTGGCCGAAAGCGCTTTGAAATCCGTATCCATATACCCTTCGGGCATGTTGCCGACCGAACCGGTAATCCGGGAATTGGTCCGGTCAACCGTCCCCGCGGTAGAAACCGCCACCGCATCAATCTGATCTTCAAACTGGGCAATAATGGTCTTCAGCAGCTTCGCCGCCGCGCCCGGCGCCGCCGGCGTCGGATGACGAATAACCTCGTTCAGTATTTTACCGTTTCTGTCAACCGTCGCATAAGCAATTTTGGTCCCCCCGATGTCAAAAGCCAGAACTTTGTTGATCTTCATTGCCTTAACTCCCTCTAATGTTTGTTATCGTCAATAATTTCATATTCCGCGTCAATGATCTCACCCCTCGGATGTTGCCTTTCGCGCCCGGCATTCCGTTCAAACATCAGCTTTACCGCTTTGCGCTGTTTGTAGCGGATCCATAAAAAACCGGCCAAAACCACGAAAAACAAAATCGGAACAATGATCGAGGCGACATATAAAAAAACCGTAAATGCCAACCCGGCAAACATAAACATAAAAATCCAAGACAATATCTTCTGCATCTAGTTTAATCCTCTTCTTCTCATCAGTAAATATAGTTTTTTTTCACTCCGATGGCAACCTAAAATGAAAAATTAACGATAAAAAACCGCCGGTGCCCGATCCGACCGCTCCTTACATTACCCCGCCGGTTACGGCCTTCTTTCATTCGGCACTTTCTCCCCCATACCCGACACAGCTTTCCTTAATGCCGACAACACTGTTTTACGAACTTTTCTTCCCCCTGCCGACATTGCCCCTTTTCCCACCTTCTCCCGCCGTCTTCTCTGCCCCCTGCTCAGTTCAACTCCCCTGTCGCAGCCAGCGCCCGCACCAACCCGCCGTCTTTCCCGCGTCCCTGCCCCGGCCGACACGGCTTCCCTTAACTCCGTAATGCCACCGTTGCCCGCTCCGACCGCTTCTCACATTACCCCGCCAGTTACGGCCTTCTTTCATTCGGCACTTTTCCCCCCATACCCGACGCGGCTTCCCTTAATGCCGCCGTTTCTGCAATAATGCCGTTTCAAATATCAGCCGTCTTCTTCCGTCACTATCCCCTGTCTTTCTTTCCTGTTCATCAATCGCTCTGCATTCCAAACATTTCCGGCCTTCTTAATTCTTGACATTAACTTTTCTCCAATTTTACCGCCACAAAAAAACAATACAAAAACAAACAGATATAAAAATCCCATATTTTTTTATCAATTATCTTAAAAATATTATTGCATTTATAAAAAAGATGTTTTATATTCCCCTCAGTTTGACAATGCCGCTATAGCTCAGTGGTAGAGCACACCCTTGGTAAGGGTGGGGTCGCAAGTCCGATTCTTGCTAGCGGCACCATTTATAGAAACGCACCTATCAAGGTGCTTTTTTGTTATATAAACCAAACCTCCTGCCCAATCCGATTTCAGTTATTTTGAGAATGATCGTTTTAATTGGATTATCAGACTTTTTGTTTTTTGATTTACTTTATTTTTATTTAGATATATAAAGTTAAGTGTGAAATTTATAATTTTGTTTAACAATATAAAAGTATGATTATGGAGATAGATTTTATTACTTCCAATAAAGGGAAAATAGCCGCTTTAAAGCGTTCTTTTCTTAATGCTGGACGCTTTGATATTAAAGTTAATCAAGTTCAGGCTGATATCGTTGAACCTCAGCTTAATAATATCGCTGATGTTTCAAAATATAAAGCTATGGAAGCTTTTAAAATATTGAAAAAGCCTATCCTTGTTGAAGACGGAGGTTTGGTTATTGAGGCCTTGAATGGTTTCCCCGGGCCGTATACCAAGTATGTTTTATCAACAATTGGGATTGATGGTATACTAAAATTAATGAACGGAGAAAATAATCGGGCGGCAAAATTTGTCAGCTTTGCAACATTTGTTGGAAATGACGGGACTGTATGTCAATTTGAAAGATTTGGTGATAATTTTGAAATTGCATATGAACGAAAAAACGTAATACATCCAGACGCTTGGTCTGATTTGTGGCAAGTAATGTATATGAAGGATTATGGGAAAATGCTCTGTGAATTTTCAAAGCAAGAGCTCTCAGACTTTACAGAAAGATCGCAAACTTCAGGAAGTCTGCAACAATTTGCAAAATGGTTTTTAGAAAAATATTAAAAATAATTTTTTACGGGCTGAGAATAAACACTCAGCCTTAATTTGTTTTTAACATTTTTTTAATTTTTCTACTCAAAATCTTAAAATCCTCATAATTCCTAGTCCGATAATTGCACAATATCGCGCACCATTTTTGAGAATTCCGCATTTGTTGCGGATTTTTTGTTTTTAAACAAGCTCTTATTCAGCCCGATTTTATGCGTTTTTATAGAGGCACTTTTGAACCGGCTTATCGGACTTTTCGCAAAAAGGCTGATAAAACCAAGCATTTTATCTTTTAAAATCCCAATTCGATAAAAAAACTATTTTAACAAGTTTCTAATGAATTTTTTAGTCAGTTTATGTAGAAAACGGTTGTTTCTACACTCAATAGGTTTGATAAATTTACAGTTAGGATAGTTACTGCACCCATAGAAATTACCATATTTTCCATTTCTGAGAATTAAGCTATGTCCACATCTCGGACAAATACCCTGTTGTATCAGATGTCGTTTTGTTGCAATCGTATTTTGAATTTCTAATACATGTTGCTTTCTAACTTCAGGCGATACAATATTAAGTAAAGAAATTTTATCGTAAAGCTTTTGAATATCTGTTTCTGAAAATTTTATTTCTGAATATTCTTTTATTACTCTATTGATTTGAGTTGTATAAATAACATTATGCGTTGTATTGACCTTTAATTCAGCCCCATTTGAAAAAACAATAATAGGAATAAACTTATTAAGGCTAAAGCCTAATTGTTTACTAAGAGCTAAAACATGAGACTTATTTTGCCTAATTGGATTATAAAATGTATATTTATTGCCAAACATATTTTTAGTCCAATAATCAGAATTGTCTGAACCGGTAATCCTGCCTTTATAATTTTTAGTTTCGATTACAAATATCCCATAAATCGAAACAACAAGATGATCTATTTGGATAGTTCTGCCATCAACTTCAATTAACAAATCATTAATTATCTTATACTTATCAGACGGAAGAAGCGAAAGAATTGTGGCAACACTCTTCTCACCTAAATATCCTTTAATCCTAGGCTGTAGAATTCGGAATACGACACTTGCAACAACAAAAAGTATAAATAAGATTATTTCCATTTATAAATTATCTTACCTTTCGGTTATCTTATGCAACACTTAGAATATTTAGATGTTTTTTTGTTATATACACCAATTCTTTCCGCTTAGTCCGTTCCGGAGGTATTTAATCTGATGATTTTAAGAATTACCGGACTTTTCTCACATCTGATTACATTCATAAAATTCCATGTAAAAAAAAGTAAATCGGCAACATCAGAAAAAACGATATGGAATAACTTAAAATATTGGCTCGTAATACTCCTTTGGAAACAATTTCGCTGCTATACATATTTTGCAAATATTTTTTTATTATGAAACGTTCTATAAAATACGAAAAAAAACAAAAGAAAACATTATAAAACACAAGGATAAAAACAAAGCCGCATATTTCCACGGCAGAGTTACGCGGGAGATATGTCAATATTCCGTATAACGGCCCGAGAAACAAATATCCCAAGGAATTAGAATCTGCCATAAAAACCGTAACATAAAAAACAGCCCACAGCAGCAATCCGCCCAAAACGGTTGAAATCAAGTTAGCAAAAGAAACGGCTTCAATTATTTTTACCGTATTTGTTGTTTTAAAATATCTTTTTTTCAAGAATAAAGTTTCACAAAATATAATTAATATCAAACAAATGAGCGTAATCATGGAACTTGACAACGGGTACCCCAACCCCTTAATTCCCGAAGTGGCCGCTACGGTTTGAATCGTATTTATCCACAAGGGCAATCCCCCGTCGGCAAAAGCAGAAACAGGAAATAAAATTAACAATCCCGCTAAAATATATTTTTTTATCATAAAAAAACCTCTTTTCTAATTTAGAAATAATAAAACAATTATTAGCCCTAAACAACAACTTTTACCTTCACGTTTATTTTTTTAGCCTCTTACAATCTCCGGTTCAACAATCACCCGGCAGCATGCATCGGTTTTAAACATGAACTTGTATTGCATCACAAACCGGGTCCCACCTTTCCGCTTAGAAGGCAAAACGATTTACGTTCTTCTTTTTCAAAACGAAAACGCCGCTCTTCCTCCCGGAAAAACGGCGTCACCCGAAAAAATTTCCGCCAAACAACGCGGCACAGTCCGATCGCGGCTTTACTTGCAGTAAAACATGATCGAACGGTTCAAAACATTATCCTGGGTTCCGTACAACATCGGCGTCATTCCCGTCTGCACGCTCATATTGTTGACGGTACCGGCATTTTCCACCGAAGCGTTCAAAACTTCAAAATTACCGTTACAAGCCTGACTCGCCTGCCGATAACACAGCGAAATGTCGACAAAAGAGCCGTTGCACCGAGCCACATAAACGTCCACCCCGTTCTGCCGGTGGGAATAAGTGACGGTATTTATACATGCTGACAACAGAAGACATAAAATCAAAATACATTTTTTCATGATACTCACAAGTCCTGCTCTAAAAATTATTTTTTCACAATTAATAATCTATTTTGAACAAAACATCAATACTAATTATAAATTGTTAACATATTAAAACACACCTATTAGCTTAATAATCCGTATAACGGATTGATTTCAATAAAAAATGAAACCACTTTTGCACAATAAAAAACTGAGCGGCTTGATTCACTTTTTTAAAACCTGCTATAGTGTTGCGGTAAAAATAAAAAAAAGGACTTATGTTTCATATGACCGAAAAAACAAAAAGGCGGTCCGACCTGCGTTTTGAGCGAGAAGCAGAAGCCTTGCGCAAAAATTTGGAAAAACGCAAAAAGCAACAGGAAGCCTTACAAAAAAAATCCCAAACAGAGAAAGTAAAAGACGATGGACAAACTAAAGATTAACGGCGGGCACCGGCTCTCCGGTCAAATCTACATCAGCGGCGCCAAAAATGCGGCGCTGCCGTTGATATGCGCCTCCCTCCTCACCCGGGAACGCGTCACCTTGACCAACATGCCTTCCCTTTCCGACATTCGCTCCATGAATCTGCTGCTGGAACAGCTCGGCACACAAATTGACAGTCGTAACGAAGTAGTCGACGGCAATCCGTGCAAAATGTACACTTACCAGACAGCCCAAACTAAAAGCCTGATCGCACCGTACGACTACGTGCGCAAAATGCGCGCTTCCTACTACGTGCTGGGGCCGCTTCTGGCCAGAGAACATTATGCGGAACTGTCCCTGCCCGGCGGCTGCGCCATCGGCGCCCGTCCGATGGACATCCACCTTTCCGCGCTGGAACAGATGGGCGCTTCGATCGAAATTAAAAACGGTTATGTCATTGCCCGGGCAGAAAACGGACTTAAGGGCACTCACCTGATTTTCAACATTGCCTCCGTCGGCGCCACCTGCAACATTCTGATGGCAGCCGCTTTAGCCGAAGGAACCACGGTCATTGAAAATGCCGCCATGGAACCGGAAATCGGCAATCTGGCGGAAATGCTCAATGCCATGGGCGCAAAAATTACGGGTATCGGCACGCCGATTCTGACAATCGAAGGCGTCAGGGAGCTGCACGGCACCGTTCACAAGGTAATTCCCGACCGCATTGAAGCCGGCTCTTACGCCGTTGCCGCCGCCATCACCCGCGGACGAATAGAGCTGATAAACGCTCAGGCCGCAACTCTGAAAACCCCGCTCCGCATTTTAAGCGAAATGGGCGTAAGAATCATAGAAAAGCCGCACGGCATCATTATTGACGCCGAAAACTGCCGGCTGGAGGGCAAAGACATAATGACGGACTATTATCCCGGTTTTCCGACCGACCTTCAGGCTCAGTTTCTCACTTTGATGCTGACGGCCGACGGCGCGTCAATGGTTACCGAAACCATTTTTGAAAACCGCTTCATGCACGTTCCCGAACTGATGCGGATGGGCGCCAACATCAATGTTCACGGCCATGCTTCGGCAATTGTCCGCGGCGTCAAAAAGCTGTACGGCGCCCAAGTCATGGCAACCGACCTGAGAGCTTCGTTTGCCCTGGTTCTGGCCGGCCTTATTGCCGAAGGTGAAACCATCGTCAACCGGGTCTACCATTTGGACCGCGGCTACGAAAAACTGGAAGAAAAACTGCGCGGCGTCGGCGCCGACATCGTCCGCATAAAAGAACCGGACCAAACCGACACGCCGCCGAAAAAAGCGGCCTGAAAAAGACGGGCGGCACTTCTTTCACCCGAGAACCGCCCGCTTTTCCGCCCTTTGTAACCGCGTTATAAAAAAACGAGAAGTTATTTTACAGAAAGTCTGCCATGATTACCATCAGAAACGAAGAAGAAAAAGACCGCGCCGAAGTGGAAGACGTCATCAGAAAAGCTTTTTGGAACCTGTATGTTCCGGGCTGCAACGAGCATTATCTGGCTCACATAATGCGTTCTCATCCCGACTTTCTGCCGGAGCTGGACTTTGTCATCGAGCTTGACGGAAAAATCATCGGCAGCATTATGTACACCCGCAACAAACTGATCGAAGAAAACGGAAACGAAAAAAACATTCTCACTTTCGGACCGGTATGCATTCTGCCCGAACATCAACGCCGGGGCTACGGCAAACAGCTGCTGGAACATTCATTTGAACGTGCCGCGGCGGCAGGCTATGACGTCATCGTCATTTTCGGCAGCCCGAACAACTACGTCAGCCGGGGCTTCAAAAGCTGCAAAAAATTCAACGTCTGCACAGAAGACGGAACTTTTCCGGCGGCAATGCTGATCAAAGAGCTGAAACCGGGAACCTTGGAAAACGGAAAAAAATACGTCTATCGTCCCAGTCCGGTTTTTACATTTGACGAAAAGGAAGCCGAACGCTTTGATGCCGGACTGGAAAAGATGGAAAAGGAATGCCGCCCCGGACAGGAAGAATTTTACATTCTATCCCAAGCCGTTATACCGTAATCTTCTCTGCCGCCTGATCAAAAGACACCTGCATAAAACGCGGAGTTTTTCGTATGCGGATTAACTCGCAAAACACCGGCAAACACTAACATATGACACTCTGACACGGTAAGTTGACAGCATGTCCCGAACATGGTTTTCCGGTTACAAAAAAAAGGAATTTCCGCATATAACGCAAGCGCTTCGTGTACGCCCGGCAATATCTTCGTCTTTAAGGGCGCATGACGGTTCGGCGGGGTTAACATTGCCCGGCTCGCCGTAAACGGATCAAAATCCACACTCAATTGGCTTTGCTCCTTAACCGATTTCGAATGTATTCAGCCCTCTTCCGGTATTTTTTCCTATAATATCCGCATAACAGCCTGTGCACCGAAATTCCCGGCAGCGATGTCGATATTTTGCATTTTCCAACATTCTCATATTGAAAGACGGCTCTTAACTTTGAAACGGGCAGCAATTGAGCTTACGCAATATTCCGTCAGCATCTCCGGTAACATGGTTCGGACAAACTTCGGCAAAAGAGTTTTTCGCACTAAAAACAAAATGTCAAAAAATACGGAAGAAAAAGGGAAACGAAAAAAGACCAAAAGAAAATGGAAGGACGGAGAAACAGAAAAAAGAGGAAACAAAAAAAGACTGAGAGGGGAAATTGAAGGACGGATGAAAAAAATGAAAACGAAAAAAGGCCAAAAGAAAATGGAAGAACGGAGAAATGGAAAAAAGATAAACGGGAAAAGTTATCCCCCCTCCTGATCAGCGCATCTGACACAGATTTTTCGCCCTCAAAAATGCAGAAACGACACCGGCCCCCTATTTGCTTGCATTTTTCCTGCTTTGAAAAATCATAACGGCACGCCCCGACGCTTTTTTACGTTTCCGTACAGCACCGGCCGTTAAACCGCAGCCACAAAAGCACAAAACGCGCTTCAGTTTCCGCCCTCTGCCCCGCATTATAGGTTAAAAATCATAACGGCACACCCCGACGCTTTTTTACGTTCCTGTCCGCACCGGCCGTTAAACCGCAGCCACAAAAGCACAAAACGCGCTTCAGTTTCCGCCCTCTGTCCCGCATCCGCTTTGCGAACCGAAAACACGTTTTGCGGAAACCGCGGGACTTTTCTCCCGTCAGCGGCTGCTGCCGCCCAGCAGTCTTTTGGCATGCGCCCACAGCTTGTTTTTGGCTAACGTAACATTATAGTCGCGCTCGCCCTCTTCAATCCGCATCTTTTCCAACTTCTCCAAATAGCCCATTTCCTTGAATTTTTCCTTTTTCAACAACCGGAAAAGCTTCAGCTTGTCATTGGGAATTTTTTCTTTTATCTCCGCTTCCCGCCGGGCAATGTAAGGATAAAAGTCAACCCCGTTGATGTTAAAGCAGGCGCGCATCAACCGCCGGTGGCGAACACTGTCGGGCTGAACGCCGTTATAATTGGTTTTGCTTAAGATATGAACCGTACGTGCCGTATTGTTTCTGACATAAAGGTTAAACTTTTCGGCCATCCAGGCGTCAAAAACGCCGTCGGCAATCAATTCGACTTCTTTTTTAGAATAAATCCCCGCCGCCGGCTTAACTTTTCCGCTCTCGACCGCCTCCCGGTAAAATTTAAAACGGGAAGTGAAAAAGGACAAATCCCGTCCGCTTTCCAGATAATGCTTTCTCTGTTCCAACAACTGGGCAATATTGGCGGACACTTCGTCAAGACAACACTCGATAAATTTGTTTTCATAGCTTTGTCCGGCGCGGCCGATTCCGGAAACGGCGTTAAGGTAATGCTGATATTCGTGCCGGTAGGTACAATTGTACTTATCGTTGTACACGTCAACGACTTTTTGCAGCTCTTCGCTGTCGGCTTTAAAATAACGCAGGTTCAACCGATCGTAATTATATCTGCCGAAAGACGGAAGATACCCCAGGCTGTCCTTTGCGCCCATGCCGTACACGATATCGGACATATACTTTTTTTGGCTGCCCATGGCATAGCGCACATAAACCGTGTCAACACTGTTTTTGAGCTTAAGCTTACAAAAATATTCATGCAGCAGAGCATCTTTGGTCCTGAAATCGGCCAAACTGTCCACATTGACGAAAGTCCCGTCGGAAGCGGCAAAACGCCAGGCGCCGTCACGATAGCTCAGCCTCTCAAAAAACTGCTGCTTGGAAACCGTATCCGTACCGACGGTTACCCGGATTTTGTCAAAATCAGCCGTCTGACGGCTAACAATATGCCGCATCAGCGGAAACAGGGAAACTCCCGCCGCCAGACTTGCGCCCAGTGCGGCCTTCATTAAAAACCTTTTTGTTTTTGCCTTTGTCATCCATACCTCCGCCGCTGTTGCGAGTATAAAATATTTTTTGCCGAAAGCCAAGTTTTTTCGACAAAAAAACGAATAAAAAATAAACTTTACATTATCCTTTTTTGAGCTAGAGTAAATTCCGGTTTCAACGGAAGGAAAAACAATGATAGATCACGAAAAAAATCTGAGAAAAGCCATTGAACTGAGCAAACAGTCAATTGACAGCGGCAGTTCGCCGTTCGGCTGCGTCATCGTTGACGCCGAAGGCAAAATCGTCGGCGAAGGCCATAACCGGGTCGCACCTGACAACGATCCGACGGCACACGGCGAAGTCGTCGCCATCCGCAACGCCTGCCGCAACCTCGGCACCTTCGATTTGAGCGGATGCATTCTCTACACTTCGTGCGAACCCTGCCCGATGTGCCTTAACGCCTGCAAATGGGCCAACATCGCCGAAGTCTATTTTGCCGCCGACCGTTTCGACGCGGAAAACATCGGCTTTCGCGATCGCGTCTTTTATGACGACGACCCGCTTGAGCTGCATCGCATCAACCTTAGGGAAGCCGCCGAAATCATGCGTGAATGGAAAGACAAGCCCGACCGCATTGAGTATTAGCGCCGGTTTTTATTTCTGCATTTCAAAACACCCGCCGGCCGGCGGGTGTCGGTTTATTCCCTCTTGTTTCGCACCGGTCTAAAAAAGGTTTCCCTCGACCGTCCCCTCACCGTTTTCAAAATGCAGCCGAAAAACGGCGCAGTTTGGTATTTTGTCAAACTTATAACCGAAATGATTGAGCATCGCCGCCATGGTGCCGCCGTGAACGGCCACGCCCGCCGTCCGAAAACTTTCGCCTTCCAGTCGGCGCAAAACGGCCAGCACCCGTTCCAAAGCTTCCTGCCGGCTTTCGCCGCCGGGAAAGCGTAGGTC
>ULNM01024844.1_pt1 | contig 10300 bp, 8 predicted proteins | sample 1951921 | NCBI WGS metagenome assembly ULNM01 (sample SAMEA4835577, study PRJEB28245) | human gut metagenome | biome: gut microbiome; material: fecal sample | place: Denmark | collected 2008
ATCTCAAAACTTCACCTCCGGTACGGTCTGCGCACCTTCCTCGGCCGCAAAATAGGCTTTCTGATCGAAGCCGAACATGCCGGCGATCAGGTTGGCAGGGAAGCGGCGGATCGTCACGTTATACTGCCGGGTCGCATCGTTGAAGCGTGTGCGGGCCACGGCGATCCGGTTTTCCGTTCCTTCCAGTTGGGCTTGCAGCTCCAGGAAATTCTGGTTGGCCTTCAGGTCGGGATATCGCTCCGCAACGGCGATCAGGCGCCCCAGAGCCGATCCCACCTTCTGCTGCGCCTGCTGGAACTCGGCCAGCTTCTCGGGCGTCAGGTCCGCTGCATCCAGTTTGAACGACATGGCCTGGGCACGAGCCTCGACCACCTCGGTAAAAGTGGACTGCTCGTGCGCAGCATAGCCCTTGACGGTATTGACCAGATTGGGAATCAGGTCGGAACGACGCTGGTACTGCGCCTCGACATCGGCCCAAGTCGTATTGACGGTCTCTTCGGCCGTGACCATTCTGTTATAGGCCGAACAGGAGCCGCTGATGAACAGCACCACAAGTACGACCACTACGATCCAGATAACTTTTTTCATTTTTTCTATCGTTTTTTAGTGAATTTCCAAATTTACCAACGGGAACCGGCACCGCCGCCACCAAAGCTGCCGCCGCCGAAACCTCCACCGAAGCCGCCGCCCGAACCGTGTCCGCCGCCGAAACCTCCGATCCACATACCCCCGCCCCCGCGATGGTTGTTGTTATCGCTGCGTGCACTTCGGGACTGCCGCTTCACGACGAAACCGCATTTGCCGCAACGGTAAGTGTCTTCGAACAGGTTGTAATGGTCCGTCTGCCCGACGAGATTCCGCGATTGCAACACCAATGCGAAAGCACGACACCGGGGACAACGCCTGGAACGGTAGAATCCGACCAGCATGATGCCCAGCGGCACGAGGACGACCAGAAAGACGATCAGGAAAACCGCCCACACCGGCAAATCGTCCGCAGCTCGGAAATCGTCGTTACCGCCCGAATCGAGCTCGCTGCCCTCGAGCACCGATGCCACGGCACGCAACCCCGCCACCATACCGGCGCTGTAATCTCCCTCCCGGAAATACGGCAGCATGTAACGCATCTGGATCCGCTTGCAAAGTGCATCGGGCAAGACGCCTTCCAGTCCCGGTCCGGTCACGAACCGCACTTCCCGGCGATCGACGACCAAGAGAATGCCCAGTCCGTTGTCCGAATCGGCGCGGCCGACACCCCATTGGGAAAAAAGCGTATGGGCGAAGGAGAAAAGATCATCTCCGCGAATATCCTCCACAGCGACCACGGCGACCTGGGCCAACGCCCGATGCCTGAGCGAATAGCAAAGCGAGTCGATCTCGGCGACTGCCGAAGGGGAAAGAACCCCGTCGGGATTCGACGTGAACCGATAACGGTTGCCGACCTGCACGTTGGGAATCTCCTCCACACCGTACGGCCGGGCAGCCGAACCCAGAAGCGGGAACAGCATTCCGAGGCAAAATATCATCAGAATTATTTTTTTCATCTTTCTGTAGAACTACCATTCAACCGTTTTTCAAAGATTTTAAGCGAGGTATTGAGTATGTTATGTTCAACATCTTTCATAAAAGCAGACATAAAGGCAAAATCAATTTCCCCCTTATCAGTGGCAGGTAACAATAGCTTTTCTCGTTTTATACGCTCATCATTTATTTCTCGGTTAAAACTGTATTTTTCTGACAACCTATTGATAATCGGAATCATAAATAAATAGGCATATTTATCAAGCCCAGTGCGCTTTAATTTAGTAACATGGTCACTTGCGACAAAAGTATATTGATGATAAAAAGCACAGCCAACACTACCGCTGTTTGCCAATGTTAAACAATCATCAAATTTTCTTACGCTGCCATCATTTCCAACAAATCCGTCAATACCGTTATTGAGGGATGTTGATGATGCATAGGGAGTATTGCCTTGCTCGTGGTCGGCTTTTTTAAGGCGTTTACCACGTTGAATCTCGGTAAAAACTTCGGTAAAGTAAAAGGCTTTCCAATTGGAACACAGCGATTTACCCCCCCCGATATATCGCTTATTATTAGTCTTTTGCATAATCTTTCTATTGTAGGTTTTAAAATCTGTCGTTCTTTTTGCTTCATATAGGCTTCCATAAAGCCCCAATCAATAGTGTTGTTTGATTGAATTGGTAAAAGAATCTTTTGCCTTTTCATTCTTTGCGAATTGAATTTATATCCATACGCATATTTGCACTTTTGTTGTCCTATCATAGATGCCAAAAACAACAATGTGTAACGATTATTATGAAGCGAACTTTTCCATTTTATTCTTTTGACATCGTCTGAAAAAATAGCTCGATAAGGATGATAGAAAGCAAATCCTACGCTTCCATTATAGTTTACCCCCAAGACATTATTATCTATACTTTCATTTATAGAGCAAGTGAACGCTGTTATCCCGTTATTTAGCTCCGATGCACCGATGAAAGGCATATTACCTAATTGCATATCGGCTTTAGTAAGTCGCTTTCCTCCGTTGATAGAAACAATATCCTCAAGAAAAAACTCTTTCCAATTTCGACTATCTAAAGAAAGATCATCCATTTTGTCCTCCGTTCTTTATATCTTCAAACAAATAACCTCTGCCGTGAGTTATCATATTGAACTCAAATGTCAGATAATCAGCCATCGTATTCTCAAAATCCTTTTCTGCTGGTATCTCATCATTAAAGTAATAGAACGCATGAAGCCACTCATCTTCCGCCTCGATAGTTGTTTCTACACAGAACTTGGTTTCAACTTCAATTCGTCCAAACCATACATCAAGCAAATGTTGCCGTTTGTCTTTGGCACTTGTTGTTTCTTCCAAACCAATGTGTTTGCTCACTACAAATCCATCGTCCTCAAAATTGATGAATTTACATAAATGGTTTTTATCATGTGGTATTCCTGCCGTAAATACAGCAATGCACGGATTTGTACCCACCCCATAAAAGGTATTTTTATTGAGAGTTATAACACCTTCTAATGTATGATGTTTCAGAATATTATTCTTGATATTCTGTTCCTCTTTGCTCTTGCCCGTAACAGATGATTGCGGAATAATAACTATAGCTCGTGCTCCTTCAGTCAATGAATCGAGCAAATGCTCGGTAAAGCTAATCTCATACAAATCCGGATTGGCTTTAGAGCCTTGCGAGTATGGCGGGTTCATCATTCCTACGGTACACCCTTTCAGTTGTATCTGTTTTGGTTTTTGCCGTAGAAAGTCCATGTTATGCAGATTGCTTTTGCCATCGCCACGCAAAATCATATTCGTAGTGGCGATGGTAAACATATATGATTGCAACTCTATACCGAATAATTGGTCACGTTTGATGCTCCTCCTTTGGCTTTCGTCTTCTGTCATTTTCACCATTTTGTGCATCGCGGCAATGAGAAAACCTGCTGTTCCGCAACATGGATCAAAAACTTTATCCGTTGTTTTAAGTTGAGCCAAATCGCAAAATAATTCGGTTATATGCTTCGGTGTAAGAACAATACCTAAAGTCTGCCCGTCACCACCCGAATAAGACATAAATTCTCCATAAAACCGCCCCAAATAATCTTCTGCCGAATTATGGTATCTAATATTCTTGTAAATGCTATTGTAAAGAAATTCAGTATAATGCCTTAAGGGTGTTTTACCTAATGTAGCATCTTTTTCGTTTATTTTGGTTGTGTCTTTTATGACAGAGAATTGACTAAGTAGCTTATCTCGTTTAGTATCAGGTGTAACATTAGCACGGTATAAATTGCTTTTGATCGCATCATAAATTTTTCGCCCATCAGTTATCCGTGTATCACCGACAAGGGAATCTATTGAGAAGTTCTTATGCTCAATTTCACGCAAGGCAAGCATTATACCCGACACAATCAATGGTTTTTGCTCTGTTGTCAGATTTCCATAGTTACGCAGGTCATTATGCAGTTTTTCGGCATCTTTAAGTATTTCAGCCGTTGTTTTTTCCACATCTGTTTCTTCCTGTAGTATTTCCTTTAGATAATACTCGTCAATATTGATTTCGTTGAAAGAAATGAATGTTTCCACATCGGGCAACTCTTGATAATCGCCACGTTCATTAACGAATATGGGTGTAATTTTATGATGCTTCTCATTTCCTGATACCCCAAAAGCCAAGACTTTGTTGTACGATGTATTTGCAACCAAATGTAAAGCATAAAATAGAGCACCATTAACGGCATAGTCTTTCACCGCCTTGACTTCTTGCGACAATAAACCGTTTTCATCATTACAAATGTGCTTGTCAAGTGATGCCTTATCCTCAATCACAAGAATAAAATCCTTGACCACACCGCAATATTCGGGATAGCCTGCATTTCCTGTTTTTGATTTAGAAGCCGTTTTTAAGGCTTCATCTATTTCCTTTATATCACAACCTTGTGGCGTTAAATCAATGTCGGCTTCTTGTAACAATTCATAGACCCAAAGGTCTGTTTTAACCTCTTTTTTCGCCATGCAGTGACTATTCTTTTATTTGGTTGAACCCACGTAAATCTCTGACATCAATATTCAAAATATCAACAATTTGATACAAGACAGAAATAAGAGAAATTGAATCTTATTAACTAAACAAAAATTTACCATATTGAAACTTTTGTCAAGCCTGCCACCCAATTCTGTTTGACTGATACCTCTTACTTCTAATACATCTTTTATCCTGTTCATATCGAACATCTTAATTTCTTTTCACAAAGATATTAAATTATCTCATAAAATGCCGTAAAAATAAAACTTGAGCGCAAATCCAAGGAAAAATATCGTCAGAATTATTTTTTCATCGTCCTACTAAATATTATGCGCATTTCCGAAACCGGGAAGCCGTTGCCGCTTCGCAAAACGGCCTCCCCGTCGCCGGCAAATGTACGAAAAAATCCGGCCTATCTACATCGGCCGTGTCAAAATCCGGAAGCTCCAGCCCGGCATCCGCTCATCGACATGCGAGCAGAGCTGTACGCGTTCGCCCGTCAGGGCGTCCGCATAACCTCCGGCGTAGATTCCCGTATCGAAATCGGCATGGACTTCATAAGGCGACACGTTCAACAGGGCGACTACCCGATTTTCCGGAGTTTCCCTCACGAAAGTCAGCAGGCAATCCTCGGCATTGTTGCGGATTTCGACGAAGGAGCCGCCCCGCTCCCCGGAAGCGAGAGCCGGAGCATCGTGCCGCAAAGCGATCAGCCGCCGGTAGAACTCCGTCGTTTCGTTCGGCTCGCAAGCAGGCAGCGGGTCCCGGTCGAAAAAGGCGAAAGAGTGGTCGTAACCGAACTCCTGCCCCGTGTAAACCAACGGCAGCGACTGCGGCAGCAGAAACGTCAGGGCCGTCATGACCCGCACGGCAGGCCCCAGACGGGCGAATTCGCTCCCGCTCCAGGAGTTCTCGTCGTGATTCGAAGTGAACATCAGCCGCAAGGCCCAGGTCGGGACGTGCTCCCGATCGGCATAGAGATACTCCCGAATACGATCGACCCGGCACTTTTGCTGCGCCACGTCGTTCATCAGGTGATAAAGCCGCCAGGCATACGACGCGTCGAAAGCTCGGTCGAACAGGTAATCCTCCTCGGCTTCGGCCAGCAGGAACAGGTCGGGTTTCACCGCCCGCAACCGCCGTGCCGCCTCCTGCCAAAATTCGATGGGAACCAGCATCGCCATATCGCAGCGAAAACCGTTCACCCCGTGTTCCGCAAGCCAAAAACGCATGGCGTCGATCTGTCCCTGCCAGACGGCCCGATTGGTGTAATCGAGCTTGGCCGTGTCGTCCCACCCGTCAGGAACGACGGGTCGGCCCGAAGCGTCCCGCTCGTACCAGTCAGCCGGACATTCCGCGAGCCAGCGGGCATCGCGCGAAGTGTGATTGGCCACCCAGTCGATCAAGACCTTCATTCCCAGGGCGTGAGCCCTCTGAACGAAAACGTCGAAATCGGCCATCGTCCCGAATTCGGGATTGACAGCCCGGTAATCCCGAATCGAATAATAGGAACCCAGCGATCCCTTGCGACCGACCTCCCCAATGGGATAATGGGGCATCAGCCAAACGGCATCGATGCCCAAATCCCGCAAAAAACCGAGCCGTTCCGCAGCAGCGGCAAGCGTTCCCTCGGACGTCGTCTGCCGCAGATTCATCTCGTACAACACGGCATTCCGGCTCCACACAGCATTCATCATATAATCAATCGTCTCTTTTAGCGTTATAAAATACAGTAATCGCAAATATAGCAAACAAAAACCTTTCCCATTCATATATTTTTTCTACCTTTGCATACCAAAATTACACGTGTACTACAAAACTATTTCGAAATGAAACGAATAAAGGCCTTCGCCCTCCTGCTCGGGGTCGTCGTTCTCGCATCGTGCGCTTCCCAGAAGCGCGTGATCTATTTGCAGGACGCCCAAGCCGACGAGCAGATCAAAATCGCCCAGGATTATCAAATACGCATCAAACCGCTGGACCGCCTGACCGTCGTGGTCAACAGCCGGGACCCGGAATTGGCTGCGCCGTTCAATACATCGACCTCTCTCAACTCCCTGACCGGAACACCCCTTTCGACCTATTCATCGAATGCCACCTCTCTGCAAATCAGAACTGTCGATGAAGACGGCAACCTCGACATGCCGATCATCGGCCCCATTCAATGCAAGGGCAAGACCCGCAGCGAACTGGCCCAGGAAATCGCGGATAAAATCCGGGAAGGCGGATACATCAGCGATCCGACGGTCAACATTCAATTCGCCGACATGAAAATCTCGGTCATCGGAGAGGTGGCCCGTCCCGGACAGTACAACATCACCAACGACCGCATTTCCCTGTTGGACGCCTTGTCATTGGCCGGCGATCTGACCATCTACGGCGTACGCTCCGACATCAAAGTAATCCGGGAGGAGAACGGCGTCCGCACGACGGCCACCCTCGATCTGACCTCGCAGGATATTTACGACTCCCCCTATTTTTACCTGCAACAAAACGATGTGGTTTACGTAAAACCGAACAAATACCGGGCCCAGGCCGGTGAAATCAGCCAGAACCGCAGTTTCTACATCTCGCTGGTCAGCACCGCCGTGTCCGTAGCAACCCTGATCGTCACACTCACCCGATAATCTTTACAATCAAGGCATGACACCCAACAATATCAAACCGGACTCCGCGAATAACGACGTAAAGCAGGAGGAACACATTACTTTCTCGGTGCACGACCTGATCCAGACGGTAATCGCCAACTGGTACTGGTTCGTCATCTCGGTGATAGTCTGCGTCGGATGCAGCTACATCTATATACTGCGTACACCGAAAATATACAGCCGGACAGCCAACATTCTCGTAAAGGACAGTCGCAAGGGCGGGGACACCAACCTGGCAGCCTTGAGCGATTTGGCAGGCTTGTCGCAAATGCGTAACGTAGATAATGAAATCTACATCCTCCAGTCGCGCCGTCTTATGACGGAAGTGGTCAAGCAGTTGGGACTGACCGTTCAATACGAAACCAAGGAGGGATTGCGTCCCCAGGATCTCTACGGACAAAATCCGATCACAGTGGATTTTATCAATGACAACGACCGTCAGGGATTTCGTTTCGAAGTTTCGCTGTATCCCGACAGCATCGTCAAACTCAACCGCTTCGAAATATTCGGCCCCGACAAACAGAAATTCAAACAGGAAATCACGGGCATGTTCGGCGATACGATCTCCACGCCTGTCGGCCAAATGATTATCCGGCCGACCTTGTACATGTCCTCCGACTACTACGAAAAGGCCCCTATCCGGGTTACCAAAGGCAACCTGGGCGTGGTAACGCAGTTCTATCAGCACGAAGTCAAAAGTTTCGTAGCCAACAAACAGGCATCGATCATCACCATCTCCATGAGAAGCTCCGTTCCCAAAAAGGCGGAGGATGTCATCAATACGCTGATAGCCGTATATGAAAAAGATGCGATCGACGACAAGCGGGGCATCGCCGAAAGCACGGGACAGTTCATCGACAACCGCCTGGCGATCATATCCGGCGAATTGAGCGAAGTGGACCGCAACATCGAAAAGTTCAAAAAGGACAACAAAATATACGACATCGTATCGGAAGCCGAGCAGACGATCACCGAAAGCGCCCAATACAAAGTTGACGGGCTCTCGCTGGAAAACCAGATCCGAATGACGGAATTCCTCAAGGAATACCTGCTGGATCCGGCCAAAGCCAACGAACTGATTCCCGGAACGCTCTCGATCAACAGTCCGGCGATCAACACCCAGATAGATGCTTATAACACGGAGTTGCAGCGCTACATGAAGCTCAACTCCGACAATTCGGGTAACAACCCGATCGTACAAGATCTCGGCAACGGACTGGCCTCCACACGCCGGTCGATCATCGCGACGCTCGACTCCTATATCTCCACCCTGCAGATTCAACTGGCGGCTTTGCGGAGGGAAGAGGCGCTGACCAATCAACGAATATCCTCGGTACCGACGCAGGAAAAACAGATTCTGGACATCGTCCGACAGCAGAAAATCAAGGAAGAGCTATACCTCTATCTGCTCAACAAGCGCGAGGAAAACGCCATCACGATGGTCATCACGGAAAGCAACTCGCGCACGATCGACAGTGCATACGGTTCCCCGCGCCCCGTGTCGCCCAATACCGTGCTGATTGCGGGAATCGCCTTCCTGTTCGGACTGGGCATCCCCTTCCTGATCATCTACCTGATCCAGATACTCGACACCACGATCCGGGGGAGGAAGGACATCGAGGACAACCTTTCGGCTCCGTTCCTGGGGGATATTCCGCAATATTCGGGAGAAAAACAACGGGGCAGCTTCGTCGTACGCGAAAACGGCCGCGATCCGGTGTCGGAAGCTTTCCGCATGATCCGCTCGAACATGAACTTCATGAACCTGGGCAAGGGCGAGATAAAAGTCATTATGGTCACCTCGTCGAATCCCCACGCCGGAAAGACGTTCGTTTCGACCAACCTGGCCATGACGTTCGCCACGACGGGCAAGAAGGTCGTCATCATGGACCTGGACCTGCGGCGCCGCACCTTCTCCAAACAGATGGGGCACGGCGGAGATACCAACGGGGTTTCGAGCTACCTGTCCGGAAGCACGGAGCTTCAGGCAATCATCCGCAAATCCAAACTGTCGGAAAAACTCGACATCATCTACGCCGGCATCCAGCCGCCCAACCTGAGCGAAATGCTGTTGAGCCAGCGGATGGAAGAGTTGATCGCGGAACTGAAACTCCACTACGACTACATAATTATCGACAGCACCCCGGCGATGGCCGTAGCGGACGCCATCATCACCGACCGCCTGGCAGACCTCAGCATTTACGTAGTACGGGAAGGCCTGCTCGACCGTCGTCAGTTGCCGGATATCGAACGGCTGTACCGCGAAAAGAAATTCCATAACATGGCCATCATCCTCAACGGAGCCAGCTCGACAAAACGTCACGGGTACGGTTATGGCTACGGCTATGGTTACGGGTACGGCCTCGACGAAGAGGAAACCACGACAAAGAAGGGTTTCTGGGGCAAATTATGCGAATGGACACGTAATAAATTTCAAAAGAAATAACCGATATGGCCGTTAAAGGAGCAATCATAGCGATCGATTTCGACGGAACCGTCGTGACACACGCCTATCCGCATATGGGGATGGACGCAGGTGCGGTTCCCGTACTCAAGGAGCTCGTGGCGAACGACTGCAAACTCATCCTGTACACCATGCGCAGCGGACAACTGCTCGAAAAAGCCGTCCAATGGTTCAAGGAACAGAAAATTCCGCTGTACGCCATCAACGAGAATCCCGGGCAGAAGTCCTGGACTTCGTCGCCGAAAGTCCACGCCGACCTCTATATTGACGACAGTGCACTGGGATGTCCGATCCGCTTTATGGACGGCGTAGCCCGTCCGGTAGCCGACTGGGTGAAAATCCGACAACAACTGGTAGAAGCCGGCTACCTGGATTAAACCCGGTGTTTCACCTGTCCCGGAAATACGTCCGAATCGGAGCCGGCGGACAGGTAGTCGGGAGCCTAAACCTCGTTTCAGACAGGCTGCCTGGTGGCTGGTAACAACAACGAGCGGCCTTTCAGGGGCATCGGACACGGAAAGCGAAAGACGAACGGAATAGCCTGGTCTTTCGATCAGGACTTGGGACGACACCCAAACTCGCAAAAACCTTCTACTCGCAAACCGACTTCGTCGAGTGCAGAAAAAAGCCAATCAATCAAAATC
>ULNM01040954.1_pt1 | contig 10209 bp, 7 predicted proteins | sample 1951921 | NCBI WGS metagenome assembly ULNM01 (sample SAMEA4835577, study PRJEB28245) | human gut metagenome | biome: gut microbiome; material: fecal sample | place: Denmark | collected 2008
GTCTTTTGAAAATAAAATGAAAGAAAGATTAACCTTTTACAGCACCTGAAACAACACCCTCGATGATGTATTTCTGACAGGCAAAGTAGAAAATAATAATCGGAACGATACTCAGAACGATAAGCGCCATAATAGCACTTGTGTCCGTATGACCGTAACTGCCGTTAAGATACTGAATGTGAATCGGAATAGTTTTGTAATCCATATCAAGAATAAGATAGGGGAGAAGGTAGTCGTTCCAAATCCACATTGTTTCAAGGATTGCAACCGAAATAAAAGTAGGTTTCATAATCGGAAGAACAATACCGAAGAATGTTCTCAAAGGACCTGCTCCGTCAACATCTGCGGCTTCCTCAATTTCAACAGGAATTGATTTAACAAATCCCGAGAACATAAATACCGCAAGTCCTGCTCCGAATCCGAGGTATATAATCAAAATACCCCACGGAGTTGTAAGCTTGAGACTGTCGGCTGTCTTTGAGAGGGTAAACATTACCATCTGGAAAGGAATAACCATTGAGAAAATGCAGAAATAGTAGATGATTTTGCATATACGAGAATTTGAACGCTGCAAGTACCACGCACACATTGATGTGCAGAAAAGAATAAGCACAACACCGCCGATTGTAATGAAGAAGCTCCATACAATTGACTTCCAGAATGGATAGTTGCCGTGGAACATACCTGTCATATAGCTTTGAAAGCCCTGAAAACTGTCTGCATTCGGAAATTCAAAGATTGCACGGCTGATTGCCGCATTGCTCTTGAAGGAGTTCATCAGTACAATGAAAACGGGAGCAACATAGAATACTGACACAATAGAGAAGAGAATTGTTAAAATCTTCATTCCTACGGTTTGTTTTTTCTTTACAGGCCTATCCTTAGCCTTTGCTGCAACTTTTGCCATTACTGCTGAACCTCCTTTCTTCTTGTGAAGTAAAGCTGAATAAGGGCAATGATAACAACAATTACGAAGAAGATAACGCCCTCAGCCTGACCTACGCCACGAGAATTCTGGTTTGCATAGAATGTATTGTAAATATTGAGAGCCATCATTTCCGTCTGATAAACCATTGTACCGCTTCCCTGTGATACAATACCCGGAGCACCGCCTGTGAGGGCAAGGTTCTGGTCGAACAGCTTAAATGAGTTTGTAAGTGTAAGGAATGTGCAGATTGTGATGGAAGGCATCATCATCGGCAATGTTACATTTGTAAGCAACTGTTTTTTGCCTGCGCCGTCAATTTTAGCCGCCTCATAAAGATCATGAGGTACGCTCTGGAAACCGGCAATGTAAATAATCATCATATAACCTGCCTGTTGCCAGCACATAAGAATTACAAGTCCCCAGAAGCCGTAGTTTGCGTTAAGCGCAAGGTTTGTTCCGTAATACTGAAGAATACCGTTAAAAATGTACTGCCAGATGTAGCCGAGAATGATACCGCCTACAAGGTTAGGAACAAAGAAAACAGTTCTGAATACATTTGAACCCCTGATTCCGAGCGTGAGTGCATACGCCACAAAAAACGCAATGAGGTTAATGAGTATAACTGATACTATAACAAACAGTACCGTAAACCAGAATGAATGTAAAAAGCCCTCATTCTGAAAGGCCTTGACATAGTTTCCGAACCCAATGAATACTGCGTCGCTTGTTGTTCTGAATTTACAGAATGAAAGGTAAATGCCGTTAAAGAACGGATATACAAAACCTATAAGGAAAGCAGCAAGAGTAGGAAGAACAAATATAAGAAAATAAATTTTTCTTTTAGGTTTTCTAAACATAATATTTTGCCTTTCCGTTCATAAAAAAGGGGGGCGGATGCCGCCCCCCTACCGAACCTGTTAAATTAAAACAGAAATCTTACAATCAGCCGTTAGCCTTTGCATATTCTGTTTTCCAACCCTGTACAAATGCAGTCTTAACAGCGACCCAGTCGCCTGTACCTGCTGCATACTGTGTAAGAGCTGTGCCAACACCGTTTTTCCAATCTTCACTTGGCATTGTTGTGAAGTTCCAGCTTACCGGAGTTTTGCCTGCTGCTGTGAGCTCGTTATCAGCCTTAACAAATACATTGGTTGCTTCCTTAGCATTCTTGAAAGGAATTACAAAGCCCATATCATCAGCAAGAGCAGATGTACCTGTTTTGTTTGTTACACACCAGTTCAAGAATTCAAGAGTAGCTGCCTGATCGTCAGCACTTGCCTTGTTGTTTACACACCAGTAGTTCTCTGAACCTGTGCAAAGACCCTGATTAGCTTCATCGCCTACGCCGATGTAAATCGGGAGCATGCCGAGTTCGTCGTCCTTCATACCTGCCTTGGTAACTATTGAATATTCCCAGCTGCCGTTCTGGAAGAATACTGCTTCGCCTGATGTGAACTCAGTTTCAGCGTCTGTACCCTTCTTGCTTGCGAGGTCTGCAGGATCACATGTTGAATCTGTGATGTAGAGATCCCAGATGTTCTTATAGTTTTCAAGGTATTTACCCTCGATAGCGTCTGTTGATTTGATGCCCTTATCCTTGTACTCAAAGTAGATAGGAAGGTTAGCAAGGTGAGTTTTGAATCTCCAGTCAGATGAAGAATCCATACCTGCTGATGTGAACGCACCCTTAACGCCGAGCTTATCCTTATTCTTCTGGATTTCATCGGCAACAGTCTTTAACTTCTCAAAGCTGTTGATGTCCTCAATCTTTTTAACCGAAGCAAAGTCAGAATCGCAATACTTCTGGAGAAGAGTCTTGTTGTAGATAATGCCGTATGTTTCAATTACATAAGCAATACCGTAAACCTTGCCGTCTTCTTCAAGCGCATAATCCTTTGAAGTAAGCTGATTGTAAATTTCTGATGAACTGAGGTCTGCACAATAGTCTTTCCAGTTTGCAAGACCTACAGGACCGTTAACCTGGAAGAGTGTAGGAGCGTTGTCCTTGTCCATCTCTGCTGTAAGTGTTGACTCATAAGTACCCTCGGCAGCTGTCTTAACAGTTACCTCAACACCTGTTTCGTCCGTGTACTTCTTAGCAAGAGCCTGCCAATCCTTGTCCTGCTCAGGCTTAAAGTTAAGATAGTAAACTTTACCGTTTTTTGCGTTGCCTGCTGCATTTTTTGAATCATCTTTTGATGAACCTGATGATGAAGAACCGCCGCAGCCTGCAAGAGCAGTAGCAGTCATCATACCTGCAACTGCAAGAGCTGCAGCTCTTTTGAGTGTTGATTTTTTCATAGCTTTCACCTTAATTAAAAATATTTATCCGCTAAACCCGGATATTGGCGAGAGAACAACATTCTGTGTTCTCTCTATTGCCACAATCATAACACACTATTTATGAAAATACAATAGATTTTTTTAAAAAATTTCTCTGTGATTAGTCAAAACGAAGGTATTGACCAAATGTAATTTCAAAATCAAACAAAAAACAACCGCATATTTTCTGAGTTTTTTGACTTATTTGTCAAATAAGAAATATTAAAGCAACATTAAAGTTACAATATTGTAACCTGTCAAATATGGTCATTCTATTGAAAATGACAAGCGTTTTGTGCTAAGATTATGTCAAATTTGTTTTTTAAGAAGGTTAATTTAGCAATTATGAAAAATTTCAATCAATCATCACTTGCACGATTTTTCACCCGATTTCCTAAACTGTTATTTGCGGGATTGATGTACTCAATTCCGTTTGCCGTATTTTCCGGAATATTCATTCTCATAAGCTTTCTGTCCGGATTCAACAATGTAATATTATGGAGCTTGGGTATAATTCCCGCAATGCCGTTCTATTCCGGACTTGTAATGGTAATCCGCAAAATTTCGGTTGAAAAAGAGGATGTAAATGTTTTCAAAACTTTTGTACAGGCATTTCGTGAAAATCTGAAAAAATCAATCTTCAACGGATTTGTCGCTTACCTCATAGTAGCATGTTCATTTTTTGCAATTCTCTATTACGGAACACTTGCTCAGACAGACATAGTCTACGGCTCTGTCTTTACCATATATATAGTATTCTCAATTGCAATGCTGATTATGTTGTTCTATGTACCCCTGCTAACAATTACCTATGACCTCAGACTCCGTGACATTTATAAAAATTCACTCCTGTTGATTTTCGGTAAAATTCTCAGAAATATTGTAGCACTTGTGCTTGTCGTAATAGTTTCATTCGCAGTATTCCTCGCAGTAATCTATGCAAAAGGCGCAATGCTTGTTGTTGCAGTTGCTCTCTCGGTGATTTTCTACCCGATGATTGCAACCTATATAATAGTATCCGTAATCGCAAAAGGCGTACAGGAGTCTGTCGGTTACTTTACAGGTGATAATGTGCAGTATGTCCTTACGGAAGAAGAAGTTCAGCGTGAAACCGAAGCAGTCGAAAACGCAAACTCCGATGATGACTACATCTTCGTCAACGGCAGAATGATTAAAAATCCGGCTAAAACGGATACGAAAGAGTAATTTTTAAAGCACTTTGCAGAATGCAGGGTGCTTTTAGTTTTATATGCATAATGTGTTAGGTATATATGTGTGATTGATGTGATTGCTGCTTTTTGACTGACATTTGACTAATATTTAAGCAATATTATGCGATATTTCGCAATATTTTACGGTAAAAATAAACAAATAAAAACCGCACCAAAGAGCCTGAAAACGGCTTTCTGGTGCGGTTTTTGTTATGGAGCTGAAGAAGGGACTTGAACCCTCGACCTACTGATTACGAATCAGTTGCGCTACCAACTGCGCTACTCCAGCGTTTAATTTTTCGGTTGTTCGGCTGTAATAAAGCAAAAAATACAGAACGCAGAAATTGCATAAAAACATACACACTAACTGCCGCTACATGATTATACATCAAAAATTTAAAGATTTCAATACCAAATTTGAAAAAGAGGTTTACAAAAACCGGAAGAGAGGCATAAAAGTTTTACGAATCAATAATAATAGATGCAGATATAATTCATCAAAAAAATATTTATGAATACAAAATAATGCACAAAAATCGTGCCGATTTTTGTTTAGTGAAGTGTTATCACATTTGTGGAATATTTTATTTAAAAGTATTATAATTGAATCGCAGTGTGCAAAGCGGAAATACTTTTATGTGATAGGATGTGCAGAAGATGCCCAAAAGAAAGTGCAGTAATATCGACGCTTCGGTAGGACTCAGAATGCGTTATTACAGAATTCAGTGCGGACTTACCCAACAGCAGGTTGCGGACGCATTAAAGATAAACAGAACAACTTATACAAAATATGAAACGGGAGTTTCCGAACCAAGCCACGAGCTTCTAGGAAAAATCGTTAAAATGTTCGGTATCGATTATAACGCAATTCTTGACAACAGAGATTATTTTGAAAGAAGAGTTGCCGACGGTGACATGACGCTCAATGTACTGACTCTTTCCGAAAGAGCAATCATTGCAAGATATCGCTCAATGTCTAAAGAAGATCAGAAGAAAATTTGTGAATATATAGATATGCTCTACAATGAAAAAGCAAAGAAGATTTTGTAAAAAACACTTTACTTTTGACTTTGATTGTGATAATATAAAACAGATGACCGTGTCTCGGAACAGGGAGTATGCCGTTTGTCGGATTTTCACAGCCCTGCCCTGAGATGTTGGCGACTATTTTTGAAAGGTGGAATTTTTAATGCTTAAAGAAGAAAAGCAGGCTATCATGGCTGAGTACGCAACTCACGAAGGCGACACAGGTTCTCCGGAGGTTCAGATTGCTCTTCTTACAAAGAGAATCAATGACCTTACCGAGCACCTCAAGGTTCACAAGAAGGATCACCACAGCAGAAGAGGTCTTCTCAAGATGGTTGGTCAGAGAAGAAGCCTTCTCGCTTACCTCACAAAGGTAGACATTGAAAGATATCGTTCTATCATTGCAAGACTCGGTATCCGTAAGTAATTTTTTAAGTACACAAGGGCAAGCGAAAGCTTGCCCTAAATTCGATTTTCTGCGGGATTTTTATTTGCTGTTTTTTAGCGGTAAAACGATTAAATAACATATGCTTTTGTGTGTTTGTCAGTTTTGTTTAATGGTTTTATTGCTAAATCGGCGTAAAATCCCGTTTGAATAAATTTGGACTTTATTTAAAATGTGAAACTTATGTTTCGGAAAGGATTTTACTAAAATGAATCGACTTATGACATTCGACAAATACAGAGTATTTGAAACAGAATTTGCAGGCAGACCTTTAAAGGTTGAAACAGGCAAGATGACACAGCTTGCAAACGGTGCGTGTCTTGTTCACTACGGTGACACAACAGTTCATGTTGCTGTTACAGCATCAGAAAAGCCAAGAGAGGGCGTTGATTTCTTCCCGCTTTCGGTTGACTATGAAGAAAAGATGTACGCAGTAGGCAAAATCCCCGGTTCTTACCTCAAAAGAGAGGGCAGACCTTCGGAAAAGGCTATCCTCACAAGCCGTGTAATCGACCGTCCTATCCGTCCTCTTTTTGACAAGAGCATGAGAAACGATGTTTCAATCGTTTGTACGGTAATGAGCGTTGATCCCGACTGTCAGCCTGAAATTGTTGCCATGATCGGTGCTTCAATCGCAATTTCAATTTCTGATGTTCCGTGGAACGGACCTATCTCGGGTTGTTCTGTAGGTATGATTGACGGTGAGTACATCATCAACCCGACAGAGGAGCAGAGAAAGGTTTCTCAGATGGCAACAACAGTTGCTTCAACAAGCACAAGAATTGCTATGATCGAGGCAGGTGCAAACTGCGTATCTGATGACGATATGTACAACGCTATTATGGCAGGTCACGAGGCTAACCAGAAGATTATCAGCTTTATTGAGGAAATCAAGGCTGAAATCGGCAAGCCTAAGTTTGAGTTTGCAAGTCTTGAACCCGACCATGATATGTTTGAGGCAATCAAGGCATTTGCAGAAGAAGATGTTAAGGTTGCTCTTGATACAGATGATAAGAGAATTCGTGACGAAAGACTCAAGCCTATCTATGAGGCAGTTCATGAAAAATTTGACGAGATTTATCCCGAAAGCGAAGCCCTCATTGACGAGTGCCTTTATAAGACACAGAAGTTCATTGTTCGCCGTTGGTTACTCGATGAGCAGAAGCGTGTTGACGGCAGAGGAATGGACGATATCCGTCCTCTCGCATCAGAGGTTGGCGTAATTCCGAGAGTTCACGGTTCGGGTATGTTCACAAGAGGACAGACTCAGGTTCTCACAATCGCAACACTCGGTCCTGTTTCCGACAAACAGCTCCTTGATGGCATTGACGGTGAAACAGAAAAGAGATATATCCACCACTACAACTTCCCAAGCTACTCAGTCGGCGAAACAAAACCAAGCCGTGGTCCGGGCAGAAGAGAAATCGGTCACGGTGCTCTTGCAGAAAGAGCACTCGTTCCTGTAATTCCTTCGGTAGAAGAATTCCCGTATGCACTTCGCCTTGTTTCGGAAGTTCTTTCTTCAAACGGTTCAACTTCACAGGGTTCAATCTGCGGTTCAACTCTTGCTCTTATGGACGCAGGTGTTCCGATTAAGGCTCCTGTTGCAGGTATCTCATGCGGTCTTATCACAGAGGGCGACCGTTGGATGACAATGGTTGATATTCAGGGTCTTGAGGACTTCTTCGGTGATATGGACTTTAAGGTAGCAGGTACACATGACGGTATCACAGCTATTCAGATGGACCTCAAAATCAGCGGTCTTACTCCCGAAATGATTAAAGAGGCTCTTGCCAAGACTCACAAGGCTCGTAACTACATTCTTGATGAAGTAATGCTCAAGGCTATTGCAGAGCCGAGAGAAGAGCTTTCAAAGTACGCTCCCAAGATGTTCACAACAACAATTCCTGCTGACAAAATCAGCGAGGTTATCGGTAAGAGCGGTAAGGTTATCAAGGAAATTCAGGCTGAATGCGAAGTTAAGGTTGACATTGAGGAAGACGGCGAACTCGGACAGGTATTTGTTTCGGGTATTGATTCCGACAAGTGTAAGCGTGCAATCGAAATCATCAACACAATCGCTGTTGATCCTGAGCCGGGTGCAATGTACCTCGGTAAGGTTACCCGTATTATGGACTTCGGTGCTTTCGTTGAAATCGCTCCGGGTAAGGAAGGTCTTGTTCACATTTCTCAGCTTGATGTTAAGCGTACAGAGAATGTAACAGATGTTGTTAATGTAGGCGACATCATCCGTGTTAAGGTAATGGAAATTGACGATAAGGGCAGACTTAACCTCTCTCGCCGTCAGGTTCTTATTGATGTTGACGGTCTTGTTCCCGAAAACGACATTGACGCAGAAAGAGCAGCTCGTCCACGCAGACCCCACAATGATCGCAGAGGCGGCTTTAACAGAAACAACAGAAAGTAATTTTTGTAGTCTGAAATCTAATACTTTTTAATATTTATACAATCAGTCCCTTTCAATTTGCAAATGCATTGAAAGGGACTGTTTTGTTAATTGAAAATTGAAAGTGGAAAATTGAAAATTATGTTCGAGCTGATAATTTCATAAAAAAACAAATTAAGTATTTAATATGTGATTTGTATTCAATATAATTATCATCTTGATTTCAACTTGATAACATAGTATAATTGACTTAACAAAAATTTCCGACAAATACGGACACAGATTTATAAAGGAGAGAATACAATGCAGGTTAAAATTTCCGATTCTATAAAATACATTGGCGTTGATGACAAGACAATCGACCTTTTTGAAAGTCAATATCTTGTTCCCAACGGAATTTCTTACAACTCATATCTTATTGTTGACGAAAAGGTTGCAATTATGGATACTGTTGACAAGAGAAAAACTGACGAATGGCTTGAAAATCTTGACAGAGAGCTTAACGGCAGAACTCCCGATTATCTTGTAATCAGCCACCTTGAACCCGACCATGCGTCAAATATTAAGGTTGTTTCCGAGAAATATCCGTCAATGAAGCTTGTTGGTAATGCAAAGACTTTTTCAATGCTCCCACAGTTTTTTCCGGATTTTGATTTTGCCGATAAAACCGTTACAGTCAAAGAGGGTGACGAACTTGAACTCGGTTCGCACAAGCTTACATTCATAATGGCTCCCATGGTTCATTGGCCTGAGGTTATGGTTTCATATGAAAGTGCAGAAAAGGTTCTTTTCTCTGCGGACGGCTTCGGCACATTCGGCGCACTTGACGCTCAGGAGGATGATTGGGCTTGCGAGGCAAGAAGATATTACTTCAATATCTGCGGTAAGTACGGTGTTCAGGTTCAGAATCTTCTCAAAAAAGCCGCAAAGCTTGATATTCGGAAAATCTGCCCGCTTCACGGCCCTGTTCTTGACGAAAATCTTGGTTGGTACATCGGTCTTTACGATACATGGAGCAAATATGAGCCTGAAACCGACGGTGTGTTCATTGCATATTGTTCGGTTCACGGCAACACAGCTAAGGCTGCCGAAAAGCTTTGTGAAATCATCAAATCAAAAACCGACAAAAAGGTTTCGATTGCAGACCTTTCACGCACAGACCTTGCCGAGGATATTGAGGACGCATTCCGCTTCAGCAGAATGGTTGTTATCGCACCGAGCTATGACGGCGGTGTGTTCCCGATAATGAACGATTTCCTGCACCACCTTAAAATCAAGGGCTACAAGAACAGAAAGGTTGCTATGGTTGAAAACGGCTCTTGGGCTCCTTCAGCCGCAAAGACAATGAGAACATATCTTGAAGAAATGAAAAATGTTGAAATTTGTCCTACTGTTGTGACAATCCGTTCTGCCATGAAAGAAGAAAATATTCCTCAGCTTGAACAACTTTCTGACGAAATTCTTGGATAATATCATAATAAATTGACATAAACACAATAATAAAAGGATATAAATATATATTTATATCTTCAATAATTACACCTAAAAGATGGCGAATTTTGTTCTGCAAAGGTTGAGATTGTTATTTTTGTAATAATTAGATAAAAATTCCAAAGGATATTTTACATCAAAGATTTAATTCCGTTGCAAATGCAATTGAATTTAAAACTCTTTTGTTGTACAATAAAGCTAAAGTTGATGCCCACGGAATAAGCATTGAAACAGATTCGTTTTTAGGTAATTTGTTTTGGAGTTTTGAAATTAGTCGTGAAAAGTTCTTTCTTCTGCCTGTATTCAATGCTTATTTCGTTCATTCATATTGATATATTCCTTCTATAACCCAATATACCCCGAAAATGACCGACGCTTG
>ULNM01006457.1_pt1 | contig 10191 bp, 5 predicted proteins | sample 1951921 | NCBI WGS metagenome assembly ULNM01 (sample SAMEA4835577, study PRJEB28245) | human gut metagenome | biome: gut microbiome; material: fecal sample | place: Denmark | collected 2008
TGAAGAAATTTGCGCAAAACTATTGACAGTACCTAAATTTTGCTATAAATCCCTTTCTTAGCAAGACTGCCATTTTTAAATTCAATAAAAACATTGCAATTTGCTTTTGACAATAAAGAAAACCAAAGCTATCGATTTCATTAGCAAACCCATGCAATGTACGTCGTAAACTTCCTATACGTTCTTCATCAACCCTTTGCTTAACATCCAAAAACGAATTAAACATAATATACAGTGCTTTGCCAACCGTACTCTTGCCAATATTATTTTCACCTGCAATCACAGTGATACCATTAATAGTAACATCTGCTTCTTTAATTCTGCCTATATTGGATATTTAAATTTGTATTTTCACTAACTTCTTTCATAGACAACTACTTTTTAACAATTTTCTCCATCAATTCTTCCCATTGGTCCCAAATCTTCTCCGGTGCGAACTGCGCCATATCTGCTTTCGCAGCCTTGCCCATTTCTATACGCAAGTTCTTATCTCCCATAAGCTTATCAAGAGCTTTCACAAACGGTTCAACGCCATCCTCACACAAGATACCAGTTTCGCCATTTTTTATGAGCTCATTAACAGCAGGACAACTTTTATAGCCAATAGCAGGCAGGCCAACACTCATGCCTTCAGCTAAAGCCATACCAAATCCTTCATACGCACTTGGGAAAGCAAAAATATCAGCTTCGCGTAATACCTGAGGAACATTATCAGTAAAGCCTTTGAATAGAACTCTTTTTTCAAGATGAGCATCTTTTATAATTTTTTTCATTTCATTATAATAATTAGCCCTATCTTTCGCCCCCCACAGCTCCAAAATCCAATCAGGATATTTATCTGCTACTTCAACAAACGCTTTTATAAGCAGATGAGGGCGCTTATGATTCTTATTCAACCTCCCAACAAAAATAATCTTATGCTGTTTGTTATCGTTTTCCAAATCAGCTGCAAAATTGAATTGAGAAATCGCATTGCCAATAGTTATTGTCTTAACCTCTGGCATATGCTTTTTTATTTTATCCTCAAACGAAGGCATTAGCACCTGACAAACCTCACTTTGTACCAACGATGGCAATTCCTTTGTCGGATATGTATAAAAATAATCCTCAGGATCACCATGAGACATGGTGATAACCGGAATATTTAATTTTAAATCCGACAATATCAATTTGCTGGCAGCAGGTTGATAGGAAACTATAATATCTGGCTTAAATTCACTAATGTATTTTTTCATATTACCTAATAAATAATGCTCTTGAAAATAATCATTAATAGTTCTAGCTAGCCTTTTTGAAAATGCACGAAGCACTTCGCGCAAAATTCTTAAATGAAGTGGAAATCTAATTATGTCTTCATTTTCTTTAATATTTAAATTGTTGCATTTTACATGTGAATCAATTTTAAAATGGAAATCGCCTTTTTTCTCATCAGTATATATCAATTCAACTTTATGACCACGAGCAACCATAGCATTAGAAAAATCACAAGCTACTTTTGCTACTCCGCCACTATCATTCACCATTTTAGTACAATTAGCCATTAAGATTTTCATAATTTATTATCTCCCATCATCTTCAGCTTCACATACTTGTTTAGCGTATAGTTGGCATAATTAAGACACAGCACAAATCCCATCCACCCCTCTAAAAAACCTGCCTTCAAAACATACATCTTAAAAAAAGCAAATACCGGTCTCAAAATTAAATCTCCTATTATGGAGCACTTTTTACCGCGTAAACTTCTATCGACGGCACCTATGCTGGAATACTTATTCATTTTATCTAAGTATTCTTCAAATGAAGAATATGTATAATGGCTTAAATGTCCTTTAAGCGTTACTGTCTCTAATTTACTGCTAAGCCCTTCGTGGACCTTTCCCTGCCATTTTGCCTGACCGACTGGAAATAATCTAATCACCGAATCAGGACCTAAAACGCCATAACGGAATTCTCTGCCAAAGGCATTGTTATGTCGTATAAATCTATATAATGCTGCTTTATCACTGCTGATTTTTTTCTGAATATCATTAATAAGATCATCAGTCATTCTTTCATCTGCATCAAGATACAGCACCCATTCGGTTTTTACATGCTGTAACGCAAAATTGCGCTGCGCCGCAAAGTCATTATCCCAAGCACGGTAAACAACCTTCGCACCATTTTCTTCTGCTAATTGAACTGTTTTATCCGTACTGCCGGAATCGACAATCAGCACCTCTGCTGCAACTTTCTTGGCATTCTGCACAACAGCGACTATATTTTTTTCTTCATTTTTAGTTAAAACTACTACCGTAAGATTATTATTCATCTGCACCTGACACCTTTCAAGCGTAAACTTAGCGAATTTTATATTCCAAATAACATTACATTCTATTATCTTCTAAACAAGCATTCCTTAGCAATAATTATACCATATGTAAGCTAACACTGCATAAAATTGTAAACAAAGTTTGAATTCCCAAAGAAAGGCCATAGCCAGCAATGAATTGCAGCTATGGCCTTTCTTTTACTTCACCGCATCACCCTTCAGCACACGCCACGCACCTACTCCGAGCATACTGTTGATGTATTCAGTGATTTTTTTATCAGTATCAGAACTATGCGTATAAATTTTGCCATTTGCAGCATAAAGCCTGTGATTAAACACCACGTCTTGATTTTCAAACATATTTGATTGCAATGCAGCATAAGTAAAACCAGCAGGTCCAACAATTTCTGCCAAAGTTCCTGCCAACTGCATGTGGTCACCAACAGATTTATCATTAAACCAAGCTTGCTGCACACCGGCACCATAAAAAATACACGGTATAGACGACAAAGTGCGTGTATCCTGCTCCTTTGCAAAGCTGAAGCGCTCCGAATGATCACCGGTAATAACAAAAAGCGTATCACTGTACATGCTTTGCGCCTGCTTTACAAAATCACCCATCGTTTTATCCGCATACCAGATATGACCAAGCTCTGTAAGTGTTTTTTCATCAATGGCAATATCTGCAGGCAGCTTGCTCTTAACCTTTGCTCTTGGGAAGCCCATACCATCCACATCAATGCTGTAAGGCGGATGATTAGTTGTTGTAAGCACCACATGGAAAACCTTTTCCTGCTCTTTTTCCTTGCTCATATAAGCTTCAATTTGTTTAAACAAAACAGCATCCGAACAGCCCCAGGCATTACCGCTATCATCACCGAACTCATCTGCACAATGAAATTCATCAAAGCTTTGCGCCTTAGTAAATTTGCCGATATTTTGCCATCCGGAAAAGCCACCATACCAGAAAACAGTTTTATAACCAAGCTGCTTCATAATATAGCCAATACCGGTAGCATACTTGCTATTAAAGCTGTTTGCCTGATAGTTTTCATATAACCCCATATCAGGAATACCGCTTACCAAACCATTAACAGCAGAAATTGTTCCGCTGCCATGTGGCAGCATAGTAGCAACGTGAGCAGCATCAGCAGAATTTTGCAAAGACAGCATATTATCAACCAATCCCAAATCCTTGTACTTAGGTAAAAATGGCCAATTACCAAAGCTTTCACCAACTATAAGCACAATGTTGCGTGGTTGCTTAGCCAGCTTAGGCTGTTTAACAGTATGTATAAAGGCCTTGTCAATGCTGTCTGCAGCTTTATTGCCACCACTTGCAGCAATTTTTTCACGCAGCTGTGCTACAGTAATGTTGATATTTGTCACCTTATCAATTTTACGCTTCATATCGCGTACACGGTATAAGGCCTGTCCATCATCCAAAATTGCTTCGTTCAAAAGATTGGATTTTAAGCGTGCAGCACTTTCCCAATTGATGGAATGAGCATAGTTAAAAGCACCGCCATAACGCACAAATACACATAAAACTGCGAGCACAGGCAATGTCAATGCAATTACCAGTTTTTTATGCTGTACTTCAACGAAGGATTTAGCAGGCAGCTTGTGTAACCATATACGCAATCCATAAGCCAAAGCAATGCCCAAAACCATAGCTAAAGGAAAACGCCACAATAACTGGTACTCTTTAACCGCAGTCAAAAATATCGCATAAATATCATCATGCGCACCATTTATAAGCATCATATTAAAGGCTGCATTAAAAATCTTGTAATACGGTATGCGCGTCATAAAGCAAACAGCAAAGAAAACTAAGGCCACAGCATGCCAGCAAAAACGTAGCTTGTCTGCCGGCCAATTTTTCACAATAAGCTTCGGCAAAGTTGCAAACACAAAGCCAATAAGAGCTATCATGCCTGCTGTCTTTAAGCTTAAGCGCAGTCCTAAAAGCAAAGCCATAGGAATATCACTATAGTCACCGTTAAGCTGTCCGTTGTAAATAGCAATAAAGGCTATACGAAATACCGTAAAAACCAAGCACCAATAAATAAATGCCTTGAGATCCTGCTGCAGGTTTTCAAAAAATCTTGCGTAAGAATTCATATAAAGCTTTCATCTCCCCATATTTTATGCAAATCTAACTAATTATACCATACTTTTCGCTTAGCATCTGCTTATGATTTAGAAGAATGCTAATTTTGAGTCAAAAGCTTAATTTTAGGCATTCGTCAAGAAAAATGTAATTTATTGCACTTTTTCCTACGAAAAAATGCAATTTTTGATATTTTTCCTAATGAATATTATATGCGCACATTGTTCTATTCTACAACTACATTCTGAATGTAAAATAATGAATTTGAAAAATTAACTACCAATCGTCAAAACAGATATTTTCATTAAGGAATAAATTCAATCACTACTAAATCTCTCTGCTTACCTCTCTCCAATGCCAATCGTACTAAAAATCCCCCTGACAAATCAATGCCAAGGGGATAATACTGTACAAACTTATATTATTTCAGATACGGAAGCAGCTTTTCTATTAGGCGATATACTTCTGTTCCGGGCGTGGATTGAGAAGCCTTCTTGCCTTTATTGATATTGGCAAGTTTCTTGGTATTGCTAATAGCCTGCTCCATATAAGGTTCCAAAAGCTGGTACATATCAGACCTGTTTTTCTTATATTCACTTGTGTTTAATTTAGCCAGGCATGAACTGAGCTTTGCCCAATATTCCTGACGATGTAAATCGGAATGAATAAACGAGAAATGCAGCAGGAACCATAGTTCAATGCATTGGTTTGACCAAAGCGCGTGATAAGTAGTTTCTTCGTTACTATAAGTATGGCAAAGGTCGACAACCTTATCAATGTTTTGCGCAGGAAAATCGTCAGTATCATAGACAATCCATACATGCTTATAGATATTGGAGCTTTTGGCAACTTTTTGCTTAACTTTCTGTAAAAGGTTGAGAGTATTATCACCTACACCGATGATATCTAGCTGCACTCTGCCACGATATTTGCTGTTGATAGTGTTTTTGACACCTTGGAAGTAAGCCGGCTCTGTGCTTATACCTTCGGTAGTTATAAGATGATACTCAGGCTGAATCTTTTTGGGAGTGTCACGTCTGGGTTTAAGCCAGGATTTCTTCAAGTCGCCTTTTTTCGGAGGTTTTAAGCTCATTGCCATTCACCATCCTTCAGCATATTCTGCAAGTATGGGTCTGCTCCGTAACGTCCTTCAAGATACTGCTTGTCATAAGCTGCAGTATTGTTGATACGCTCGTTGTTTTCTTTGCGGATTTCATAGAGCGAGTACAGCTCGCTGCTGTGGTTATCTCCTTCAGCGGCAAACCAAATCTCGTCACGGCGGTAAACAGTGTTTTTCATAGTTGCTATATCGTGAGAGGTGAAGATTAGTTGCGCTCCATGCGTATTTAGCTTAGGATTTTTAAACAGAGCTATGATGTAACGCAGTAGCTTCGGATGAAGCTTAGCATCTAATTCGTCAATAACAGCCAGCCGTCCTTCTGCTAAAGCAATCAGTAGTATCGGCAATGCTGCAATGAGCTTTTTAGTACCATCGGATTCATCTTTATAGGATAACTCGTAGGTTTTTCCATGCAGTGTTCTTTGCATGATGAGTTGTTTGCTATCGTTGTCGTAGCGATAGCCGTTGATGTCAATACCCATATCATTTAAAGCACTTATAATTTGCCGGCGTATGGTTTTGTTATCAGACAGCATTATCTGTAATTCAGCTTCAGGATTAGCATAGCTGCGGATAATGCAGCTTTCAAACCATTTTTGAGCGTCGTTGATAGCAGGGATATCATAGTTGATTGCCAAGAACGATAAGTAGGGCATCTTTGGATTTACATCTCTATTTATTGATGCTTTATTTATACTGGAGCCTAAAGTAATAACTTTTTCTTCTCGGTCAAAAACATGGGCGGTGCGTTTGCCGCCTATTTTTTTTCTGTCCAGTGCTTCGGCAATGATTTCATCATGAAGCATAGAAAGGTAATAGCGGTACTCATAGCCATTAGTACGGAAGTAAAGCAGGAATTCTGTAGGCTCATTAGAGGTTTTTTCATCAAACAGGAAGGGCGTGCAAGATACTTTTTGCTGTACTATAAGCTTAGTACGAGTTTTTTCCATATCGTAGATAGGTTTTACCACGGTGGAGATAAGGCAGGTTAAAGCCTGCAGCATATTTGTTTTACCGCCGCCGTTAGGTCCATAGATAGCTGCTACCGGTAAAAGATTACTCGCTGGCTTGCAGTAAATAATATTTTCGGCAAACTCAGGCAGATTAGCTGCCTGCATATCAAAAACTGTTTCATCTTTATATGATTTGAAATTTTTAAATGAAAATTGACAGAGCATGAAATCAACTCCTTTCATGCTCATTGTAACATTAAAAACGCCAAAAATCAATTTTATAAGCCTGTTTTAGAAAATATTTTACTGAAAACGGCATATAAAACCTAAAATTTGTTTTTTTAGCCGCTACTGGAAGTGCCTTTAGGCGTTTTTCACCCAAACTCTAAACTATTGGCATTGTTTAATATTCTATCATTTTCCCTAACGAATATCATACGCGTACATTATTCTACTATACAACTACATTTAAAGTGCAAAATAAGGAGCAGCTTAAGCCGCTCCCTATCTATTCTTCATCTTTCTTTATCCTGCGCTGCAGCAAAACAAGACGCAACGACAAAACAACAGCACTGCAGATTACGCCGATATCCAGGCTCTGCCAATAAGCAAAGGCACCATTATTGAACTTGTAATCCAAAAGCAGACCCACCGGCAGGCAAATTGCCCAATAAGCCAGCATGCTGCACCAAAATGTAGCATTAACGTCCTTGTAGCCACGCAAAATTCCCTGTATCGGCGCCGCGACTGCGTCGCCTCCCTGCCACATAATAGCGTAGATAATAAACACCTTTACCAGCTCAATAACATGCGGATTCGTTGTATAAATGAGCGCAATATACTCACGCGTCACCAGCTCCAGCGCCATGTAAACCATAGCAATAAAAAGGCTCATCTCCAGTCCCAATGCCGTGTAATCGCGCGCCCCCTGATAGTTTTTCGCACCATATTCAACGCCTACCACGATCGTCAGCGCCAGCGAGAAGCTCATAGGAAACATATAAATAAGCGAGGAGAAGTTAAGTGCCGCCTGATGCGCAGCAATCACCTCTGTGCCGAATTTGGCAATGAACAGCGCCACAACGCCAAAGATGCTTGTTTCCATAAAAATGGCCACGCCCATAGGCACACCGATGCGCAGGTATTCTGCCACCAGATGCTTTACTGGGCGCACAAAGCCCAGCACATCATACTGCTTGAACGGTTGCAGCTTCGACACCACCACTGCGAACATCACCAAAAGCAGCCAAAAGGTGATGCCCGTTGCTACGCCGGCGCCAATGCCGCCCAGGCGCGGCAAGCCCAGCTTGCCGAAAATCAGCACATAGTTCAGGAAGGCGTTGACAGGCAGCGCCAAAAGATAAATCTTCATCGACAGCTTGGTATAACCCAAAGTATCTACAAGGCTGCGCAGCGGTGTGATAAGGAAGAACGGCAGCACGCCTATGCCAAGACCGGCCATATACCACAGCGCAATGTGATAAACCTCCGGTGCCAAGCTCATGCCCTGCAAAAACGGCGGCAGAAAGATAACACCGCCGACAATTATCAGCACAGAAAAGGCTATAGCCAACAGCATGCCATGTCGTACTACCGTAGAGATTTTTTCTTTTTCGCCTGCACCCAAAAGGTTGGCAATCAAAGGCATCGCCGCCAGTAGAATGCCTGCAAAGCAGGTCTGCACCGGCATCCAAATGTTACCGCCGATAGCAGCACCGGCCAAATCCGCATCGCCCGCCTGACCGGACATACTGGCATCAAAAAAGTTCATGCCCATAATCGCAATCTGCGTGCCGATAATCGGCAGCATAACGCTCAGCAGACGCTTAACCTTATCCTTATAATCCTTGTGTAAAATTTTTAGCATATCATTACTCCCATTTTCCCTAATATAACAAAAGCCACACGGCTGCAAACACAGTCGTGTGGCGAAAAGATGACTATTGAATCAGAAAAAATCCACAACAATTTTTCAGATTTAATTTTAACAATAAGCAGCCTGCTTGTCAAGCTCAGTCTTCTGCTTCTGCCAATTCGGAAAGATAAGCCCAACGGTCCACCATCTCATCCAGCTTTTGCTGCACAGCCTCCTGCTGCTTCGTCAAGTCTGCCAAGCGGGTAAAGTCACTGCCGCATTGGTTGATTTCTGCGCCCAACATTTTCAGCTCTGCCTCACTGCGCGCAATCTCCTGGTCCAAACGCTCCAGCTCCAGGCGCTCGCCATAAGTCATTTTCTTCTTCGCAGGCTCTTCGGCAGGCTTTGCTGCAGCCACCGGCTTAGCCTTAATAGGCTGCGCCTGCTGCGCACTTTCCTCCTGCAGAGCTTCTGCATAATCGCTGTAGCCGCCGATATACGGCTTAATGCTGCCATCCTGCTCCAACGCAAAAATCTTTTGTGCAAAGCGGTCGAGGAAGTAACGGTCATGGGAAACGGCGATAACCGCACCGGCGAAGCTGTCCAGATAATCCTCCAAAACAGAAAGTGTCGGGATATCCAAATCATTTGTCGGTTCGTCCAAAAGCAGCACGTTCGGTGCCGTCATCAGCACACGCAACAGATACAGACGGCGTTTTTCACCGCCACTGAGCTTGGACACCGGCACCCATTGCAGCTCCGGCGGGAAGAGGAAGCGTTCCAGCATCTGTGCCGCACTGATGCGCTGACCGTCGGCCGTTTCAATGTAATTATTTGCTTCCTTGATATATTCCAGCACACGCATATTGCTGTCCGGAAACTCGCTGTGCTGTGCAAAATAGCCAATCTTCACAGTCTGGCCTACGCGCATTTCGCCGCTCGTAGGCTGCAGCTTACCGGCAATGATATCCATCAGCGTTGATTTGCCTGCGCCATTAGGACCGACGATACCGATGCGGTCATTACGCAGCAGGATATAGCTGAAATCCTTGATATAATCCTTACCGTCCCACACCATGCCGATGTCTTCCAGCTCGATGATTGTTTTGCCAAGACGACTGCTGACGGAGGACATCTCCAGATTTGCTTCCGTCTTTACATTCTTCACTTCCGCTTCAATCTGAGCAAAGCGCTCCACGCGGTCCTTCTTTTTGGTACGGCGTGCTTCCGCACCACGGCTGATCCAGGCCAGCTCGCGGCGGTAAATGTTGCGCAGCTTTTGCGCAGCAGAGGCCTCCGCAATACGGCGTTCCTCACGCTTTTGCAGGAAGAGGCTGTAGTTACCGACGTAAACATAACCCTTGCCGCCGTCTATCTCCAAGGTACGATTAACAACACGATCAAAGAAATAACGGTCATGGGTTACCATCAGCAAAGCGCCCTTGCGCGCCAACAGCTTTTGCTCCAGCCAGGCAACAGTAGCGTTATCCATATGGTTGGTAGGCTCGTCCAAAATCAGCAGGTCCGACGGACGCACCAGCACACCGGCCAAGGCCACACGCTTGCGCTGGCCGCCGCTCAGCTCGCCCATCTGCTGCTGCAGATTAGTAATGCCAAGCTGCGTAAGCACTGCCTTCGCTTCGCTTTCCAGCTGCCAGGCATATTTATCATCCATCTGCTGCTGCAAATCAAGCAAATGCTTTTGCAGCTTTTTGTTATCAGGCTCCGCTGCAGCCTGCTCCACCGCAGTTTCGTAATCACGCAACAGCACCATCAGCGGCGAATCGCCTTTAAAAACCTGCTCCAATACAGTTGCATCTGCCTCAAACGGCGGGTCCTGCG
>ULNM01041926.1_pt1 | contig 10184 bp, 10 predicted proteins | sample 1951921 | NCBI WGS metagenome assembly ULNM01 (sample SAMEA4835577, study PRJEB28245) | human gut metagenome | biome: gut microbiome; material: fecal sample | place: Denmark | collected 2008
GTCGAGGTGATTTTGCTCAGCGGTGTACGCATCAATATTTATAGTCAGGAGAAAGACTCCGCTACATATCGTCTGGCTAAGATGAATCTCGCGCTGCGCGGCATCAGCCACAATCTCGGCGCAACCTACGATTCTTCTTTTACCAATGACCAGCATAAGGGACTCTATTTTAACTATATTATGGCAAATCTGCCGTTCAATCTGAAAGGATGGTACGATTCCAACCTCGAAAATGATTCTCGCTGGGCAGACTATGGCATGCCGCCGGAGAGTAATGCGAACTATGCATGGATTCTGCATATATTGTCCCATCTGAAACCGCTGGATGGTGTGGCCGGATTCCTGCTGGCGAATGGTGCCCTTGGCGATTCAGATACCGTAGAAATTCGCAAGAAGCTCATTCAGAATGATAAGGTCGAAGCCATTAATCTGAGCCTCGGTGATAATTATAAGCCGCTGGATGCCTATTTCAAAAAGGAAAATGGAGATGTAGTCAAGCGGGTCTACAGCAAAGGAGAAAAAAGAAATTCTAATCAAACCTTGCCGCGCATTGCCTGTCAGGTGTTCGAGAAGCCGCTTGCCGCATTATCGGTTGATGAGAAGGAGAACTTTCCTGTCTGCAAGTATAGTCCAGGCAACAATGTAATCAGCGGTATTTATGCGAGTGTAGACGATTTCAAAAAGCACCGCAACACGATAGAGTATCTGACATAAAGCTATGACAACGGACGTCAGTTTGTTATCTATTGCTGGAATATCTTTTCTACGATTATCTTCGTTCAGGAATGTTTGAAGCGTTTCGGTGAACCGGGAGATCGGTTCATTTTGATATACCGCGAAAAAGATGAGAAGGAAACCGCAGCGGCGGAAACGGAAGCTGCGGTTCAGGAAGAGCTTGTTCAACAGTTTAAAGGATACCGAAATCCGTTTTCTTCTATGCTGATTGAATCAAAAAATCTGATTTTCAGAGGCGCGCCCGGTACTGGAAAATCTTGTCTTGCCAAAGAAATCGCTGCGGACATCATCAGCAATGGGTACTTTGACGATTACACACTTCTTACTGACGAGCAGAAAAAACAGGTTGAGTTTGTTCAGTTCCATCCGAGTTATGACTATTCTGCGAAAGAAATGATGAATAGCCGCCGGTCGTTTCTTTATATTGACTGGTTAGACTTCCTATTATCGCTTCAAAATTCGACTCCAGCTTAAGTGTCCGGCAAATTACTTTTTCTTTATAGTCGTTGATGCAGCCAAGCAACGCAATCTTATCTTGACATGAACAGCGCTCAAGATCATCAAACACCAACACCAGTTTATCTGCGTCTATAACCGATTCAACATCAAACGCATCAAATAGGTTAACGGATAACAACTGCTTCGCTTGTTCGGGCAGTACCTGTTTTACAACATTGATCCCTGTTTCAAGTAATTTACTTGCTTTTTCACCAACATTGCATTTGGTCTGTAAAGCAGCTTTCTTTACTTTCTCTTGCAATTCTGGCACAGATTCTACACCAAACAAAGACACAATAACAAATACAAATTCTTTATTCTCTTTATATTCATTAGCTATTTCCTTTATAAGATATGTCTTGCCACACCCCCATTCACCAGTAAGTAAAAGCGCGCCGGGAATTTCTTTCGTTTCGATATAGTCGATAATTTCTTGCTTTGCATCCATGAATCATTCTCCTTAACCACTGTTTAGATCATAATGTTTACACTCATGCTACATTTACTAAAAGAAGAACACTTGAATTCCATGGTTCACAGTTTTATGTTATAGGAGCTCAGTCAATTCTTTTCATATCCAGTTTTGCCATGTTGCTACGATGAGGGATAAGTATTTTATTGGGCAAGTGCAACAGTGCAGATGCATACGCCCACGCTCCATCACCTCCTTACAAGAAATTAAGATTGTATTTATTATAGCAAATTGACTAATGTTTTGCAATGGTAAATTTTTGTTATGGAAAACTGATTTCTATTCCCACTTTCTTCACTACTTGCGTTTCTTCTTCATATGGATGTAATGAACAATCGAAGAAAAAATATTTTTGCATTGCGAATTAACAAAAGCAGCATCATATCCATCAATTGAAAAACAAAACACAAAAGTTGAGAAACTTTGAGAACGTTTGAGAAGAAATGAGAAGGTTTGAGAAACTTTGAGAAAAAAATCTGTGCTATACTATATACGTGTTACCAAGCACCTCCGCCACCAGCCCACCTGCTTGATAACACATCCCCCCCGCTGCACCCACAACCAGCAGCGCATAGCACCCAACAGGACAAATTAGCAGCAAACAGCACAAAACAGGACGAAACAGCACAAAATAGCACGCTTTAGCAAATAAACCTGTGCTATGATAGTATCGTCGGGAGACCGTAGTCACCGATAGAGGCAATCAGCGTCATGCTGACTGCCTTTTTCTATACGCTGCTGCGCATTTTTGAAAGGAGGTGGTTGCCTTGATTGTCACGGTCTGACCCCGGTTTTTGCAGGCAGGTTGCATCCGCAGCCTGTCTATTTTGTTGCCGCAAACGCGGAGAAAGTGAGGAGCATATGAGAGTATTCGGCAAAATCAACATCATCGGGCTGGATAACGGCTACGGGAACATCAAGACGGCGAACGGCATTTTCCCGGCGAGCGTCACTCGCTGCGAGGCTGAACCGGCGCACGCGCAGGACGTGCTGGTGTACGATGGCAAGTATTACGTCATCGGCGCGGGGCATCGGGAGTTCACGCTGGATAAGGTCGGCAATCAGGATCACTACCTGCTGACGCTGGCGGGCATCGGGCAGGAGCTGTGGTGCAATCAGCTGACCACGGCGGCTGTTCATCTGGCGGTCGGACTGCCGCTGACGTGGGTCGGCGACCAGCGCGAGCAGTTCCGTGCCTATCTGTCGCAAAATCAGCATGTGGATTTCAACTGGCGCGGCATCGACTACCATGTTGATTTGGTCGGCGTGGACGTGTATGCGCAGGGGTATTCCGCCGTCATTCCCGAACTGCGGAAATTCACCGGGGCGAACATGCTGTGCGATATTGGCAACGGCACCATGATTGTCATGGCGATTAACGACCGCAAGCCGGTGCTGGAGCAGTGCTTCACGGAAAAGTACGGCACTTACCAGTGCGTGCTGAAGGCGCGGGAAGCCTTGACGCGGCTCTGCGGACGAACCGTGCCGGACGTGACCATCGAGCAGGTGATGCGCGAGGGCACGGCTGATGTTGCGCCCGAATATGTGCAGGTCATCCGCGAAGCCGCGGCGGACTATGCGGCGGAAATCATGCGCAAACTGCGCGAGCATGAATACGACCCCAAGACAATGCGGCTGTGGATTGTGGGCGGCGGCGGTTGCCTGATTCGCAACTTCGGGCAGTATGACCCCAATCGCGTGACTATTATCGCTGATATTCACGCCTCCGCCAAGGGCTACGAGTATCTGGCGGAGCGGCGTTTGCAGCGTGAGGCGAGGGCGCAGTGAAAGAGATTCTGCGCACGACAATTCGTCTCTATGCGGAGAAACCCGCCGACCGGGAAGCGCTGCGGATGCTATCGTGGCGGCGGTCAATGCGCACTATGGGCAAGCGCGGCAAGCCTGCTGCAATCATCAGCAGCGGGAGGAAATCCGCGGCATTGTCCGCGAGGAGCTGGCAGTATCGCTGCTTCGATGCGCTGAGCAAACACCGGCAGAGACATTGAAGGACGAGAACGCGCCGGACGAGACCGATCTCGACAATCTGCTGGACATGATGGGCAGCTGATGCGAAAGCGCACCAAATTCCTTTCTGCTGATGCGCGGAGAGACTTGGATAGCATCAGACGGCATCAAATGCGCACCAGCGGGCATGAGCATCCAACGGGCGGCAAACCCGCCGGAGTCCAGAGGCGGAGCGCTTTGGTCAGTGTTCAGAGGCGAAGCCTTTGACCCACAGGGCGGCGCGCCGACCGATAAAAGTGATGCTGTGCGTCACTTTGTAGTGGGTAGTCTCTGCCGCAAACAGAGGGAATCGGTCGCTACGCTCCCGCCGCCCGCAAGCAAGGAGGTACTATATGAGCAAAATCAGAGCAACCCGGCACAACGGTCGTGCCGGAAAGAACGGCGTGTTCACGACCAAGCACAACGACCGCAATTTTGACGTGACCCACGCCGAGCACATTGATCCCGCGAAAACGCACGAGAATATCTATTGGGACTGGCTGAACGGAATGCGCACAGGCGAAAGGCGCGCCGGCGTTCCTTCCTTTGAGGAGGTCGAGCGAATCTTTTACGAGCGGCATTATTCCGATTATGTCGCCGGGCAGTGCGCGCGCAACGTCCAGCGCCGCCACACGGAGCGCAACCGAACAGTGGAGCAGATTCGCCGCGACAAGCGCACCTGTCCGGAAGAAACCATCTTCCAGTTCGGCAAAGAGGGCAGCGGGGCGACGCCGGAGCAGCTGCTGGACATCTTCAAGGCGTTCAAGCAGCAGTTTGAAGCGCGCTACGGCAAACACGTCCACATGCTGGATTGGGCGATGCACTGCGACGAGACGACGGTGCACATTCAGGAGCGCCACTGCTTCGACTATGTGAACAAGTACGGTGAGGTCGAGCCGAAGCAGGAAAAGGCGCTGGCGCTCATGGGCATTCCGCTGCCGCAGGCGGACAAGCCGCCGGGACGCTACAACAACCGCAAAATCACCTTCGACGCCATGAATCGGCTGATGCTGATTGAAATCGCGAAGGCGCACGGCTTGGACATTGAGGAGCAGGTGAAGTACGGCGGCAAGAATCATCTGGAAAAGCTGGATTACATCATTGCCAAGCAGCTCGAAACTATCCGGAATCAGCAGAAGCAGCTGACTGCGCAGAATCAGCAGATTCAGACCTTGACCGAGCAGATTGCCGAGAAGGATGCCGAGCTGGACACGAAGCTGTTCCGCCTGTCCGATGTGGATTTGCTGATTGAGCAGGTGACGGACATTTGCTACGAAAAAGCCGTGACCGCCGTCAGCGAGAGCGTGAGCCAAACGGCGCTGGACAAAGCGACGGCAGGCGTTGACCGCACCATTCGAGCGGCAAAGTCGCCCAGCAGTGGGCTTGGCGTTCCCTTCATCGGCGTGGTGGAGACGTGGCTGGGCAAAGCGAGGGAGGATGTGTTCAGCGCGCTGCTTTCGATGGCGGACGACGTGCGGCGACGGCTGCTGTCGCCCACCATGCACGAAATCATGAAATGCAGCATTGCGGAGACGGCGCGCCCAGCCGTGGTGGAAAAGCTGCGCCCCAAACTGTGGGATGATGCCCATCCGAGGAAGCACCCCGATGCGTGGGCGCGATAACCATTGCAGGAGATGAGAACATGAGCGACAACACGAAAATCGACTGGTTGCCGCCGATGCCGGACGACCAGATGGCCGCCGCCTATCAATCTGTACAAGCCAAGTTGACCCGCACCGCTGGCGGCGAGGTGCGGAATACGCTGCAAAACTTCGTCACGGCGCTGACCCATGATCCGGTTTTTGCCGGAAACATCCGCAGAAATCTGTTCAAGGAACGCATGTCGATGACCTGCCCCGTCTGGTGGACGCGGAAAAGCGACATAATTGACGACATGGATGTTGCGTTCCTGCGGCTGTATCTGGAAGAACACTACGGGCTGCGGTCGGAAAAGCTGATTTACCCGGCGCTGAACATCGTGTCCACCGCGCAGGCGTTCCATCCGGTGCGGGACAGGCTGAACAGCCTCGTCTGGGATGGCGTGCCGCGCGTCCGGGTGGCGCTGCACCATTTTCTTGGCGCGGAAGTGAGCGACACGAACGAAAAGTACCTGCGCACGTTCATGCTCGGTGCGGTGAACCGGGTGTTTCATCCCGGCTGCAAGTTTGAGCTGATGCTGGTGCTGGTGGGCGGGCAGGGCGCTGGCAAAACCACCTTCATCCGCTTCCTTGCGCTGGAGCCGGAATGGTTCACGGACGATGTCAGCAAACTGGACGACAAGGAGATTTATCATCGGCTGAACGGGCATTGGATTTGCGAGCTTTCGGAGATGGTCGCGACGGCGAACGCCAAAAGCATCGAGGAGATCAAGTCCTTTCTCAGCCGCGACAAGGATTTTCTGCGGATGGCATACGACCGCTACGGCGGCGATCATCCCCGGCAAAGCGTGTTCGCGGGCACGACCAACCGCATGGATTTCCTGCCTTTGGACAGAAGCGGCAATCGGCGCTTTCTCCCGGTGACGGTGGATGCGTCGAAGGCCGACTGCCATATTCTCGACAATCCGGCGGAGTCCCGGCACTATTTTGAGCAGCTGTGGGCGGAAATCATGGTACAGTACAAGTCCGGCGCGTACAGCACGCACTTGTCCAAGGAGGATGAAGACGCCTTGCGCAAACAGCAGCAGGATTATTGTCAGGAGGATACGCTGGCAGGGCGCATCTACGCATGGTTCGAGACGTTCGAGCAGGACAAGGTCTGCTCCTTGCAGATTTACCGGGAATGTCTGGCGCATCCGCTTGATGAGCCGAAGAATTACGAGACGCGCGAAATCCGCGAAATTGTGGACAGCGGGATAGCCAGCGGCGAAATCAGCGGCTGGCAGAAGTTTCGCAATGCCCGCAAGTTTGCCAAGTATGGGCGGCAGTATGGCTGGGAACGAATCCACCCTTTCTGACACGCCGCCTATCGTCCGAATGTCGGGGAATATGTCGCGGAAGTCCCCGCTGCGGCAAGGTGTTTCGCGGCTTGACATGCCGGACATATCCAAATCAGCAAAACAAATTGTTTCAATAAAGAAGAGACGCAGAAAAGGTTCGCATCCGGCGTGTCAGCATGTCGGATATGGCCCTGCGTCTCCATTTCGGAGGTGAATCTATGTTCAATCGCGTTCCGGCGGACGATCGGGCGGACGAAAATCAAGCAGAATCCGCACACAAAGTCCCCAAGATGACGCTGACGATGGCGGAGTTGGCAGACGAGCTGCACATTTCCCTGCCAACGGCGCGGAAGCTGGTGCGAAAATCAAGCTTTCCCGCGTTCAGCATCGGCAGCAGGATTCTCATCAACCGGGAAGGGCTTCAGCGCTGGCTGGATGGTCAGCCGCCGATTGCTGTCACCTGAATTTTTTCGCAAAATGTACTTGCCCCGTGCTGTGATGTGTGCTATGATCATCGTAGCACCTTGACAATTGAATCAGCATACACAGCACGGGGCGATTGATAAGGAGGAACATCAATGCCTCGTCAGAAATTAACCCAACGTACCGACGGCTACTTCAAGGTGAAGTACCATGACAAGCAGTTTTACGGCAAAACGCAGGCGGAAGCCGTGAAGGCCCGCGATACGTACAAGCAGAAAGAGCAAATGGGGCTCAGCCACGACCTCGAAGGAATTACCTTTTTGGATTATGCACTGAACTGGCTGGAAATTTACCGCTCCGATTGCAGCGTGCCATTGCAGAAGCAGTACGCCAGCATGATTCGCTTTGCCGCCGACCACACGCGGAAACGGTTCATCTGCGACATCAACGCGAACGACTTGCAGGCTATCTTCAACAAGCTGAGCTGCTATTCCTCGTCCTATGTGAGCAAGTTTGCCTCGCTCATGAACGGCATCTTCCGCAACGCCGTGTCCAACGGTGCGCTGATTCGCAATCCGATGGCGGGCGTGCAGCATCCCAAATGCAAGAAAACGGGCGGACACCGCTGCTTGGAGCCGTGGGAACGCGCGCTGATTCGCAGTACATGGCAGGAGCACGACTTCGGCCTGGCGGCGATGGTGATGCTCTACACCGGCTTCCGCAGGGGAGAAATGCTCCACCTGAACATCGACCGCGATGTGGATTTCGAGAAAAAGACGATTGCCGTCCGCGGCGCTGTGTCGTTCAGCGAAGGCAATCGTCCGAAGCTCACGAAGGGCAAAACTGCTTCCGCTATCCGCACTGTGCCGCTGCTTCCTCCGCTTGAAGAGGCGCTGAAAGGGCGGCACGGGCTGGTTTGCCACAAGGAGAACGGCGGCATCATGTCGCAGTCCGCCTTCGCGTGCAAGTACGAGTCGTACATCACCTTCCTGGAGACGAAGCTCAACGGCATCCACAAGCGCTGGTACGGCAAAACCAACGAGCAGAAGCAGCTCTTGGCGGAGGGCAAGCTGCCGCCGTGGAAGGAAATCAACATCCGCTGCCACGATTTCCGCGTGGAGTTCTGCACAAGAGCCTACTACGCGCAAGTGCCGCCCAAAACGCTGCAAAGCTGGATGGGTCACGCCGATGCCGACATGATTCTTGCCATCTACACGAAGCTGGACAAGGAGCAGGAGCGGACGGATGCAGCGAAGATGGTCAATTACCTGACCCGCTTGGAAGTGGATTCCGCCGCCGAATGAGAGCGCGCCGACGAATGCCCGCAATTTTATAACCCCGCCGGTACAGCGGCATGTCCCTGAAAGCGGCTAATTTCAAGGGATTCCGGGCAAATTTTATAACCCCGTTATAACCCCATTGCCCCCTGAAACGGCGTGAAAATAGGCGAAAATACGGTTTTCGGGGAGGAAAAGGGGCAGAAGCTCGGAAGCAACGGAATCTGTGCTGTTTGCAAAATCATGTGCTATGCGGCATGAATTTCAACCATAATAGACGAAAATTCGCCCCCAAAGCACAAAAAAAGAAGCGATTTTTCAATCGCTTCGATGTCTGGGTGAGAAGATTCGAACTTCCGGCCTCTTGAACCCCATTCAAGCACGCTACCAAACTGCGCTACACCCAGTCATGTTCTGAAGGCCTCGGCTCTCGCCGAAGGGGTTGACCTTGCGAACAGAACTAATTATAGCATGTTTCCAGCGCCCTGTCAAGAGGGAAAATGTCTTTTTTTATGATTTTTTGCGAAGTTCGGCGGGAAAGCAGCAGAAACTGCTGCGGAACTCAAACCTTTTTGCCGCTCCGCACGTCCTCCATCAGCTTGTCGAGGTACTGAATAATCTTCTGCGCGTCGTTGCATTCCTCCGCGTAATCCTTGATTTGCTTGAGAAGCTCATCGAAACGCTGATTTGTCATGTTCAATGCCACCTTTCTGTAAAATAATGCATATCAGTCATTCTCGCCGTCACGCAGAAGCTCTTCCAGATGCTTGACAATCGCGTCTTTATCCGGGGCTTGCTCTGCGTAGACAAGCAGTTCGCGAAGTAGAAAGCGCAGCTGATAATCCGTCAAGCCGGATTCTCCATGTTCGTCCATGTGGACATCTCCTTTCTGATAGCGTTTATTGACAATTCTATTATAACATACGGATGGCGGGATACAATAGGAAAAAGTGATTTTTGCCGCAAAAATCACAAAAAACATTTGACGCGGGTGCAAAACTATGCTATGATGAAACCATCAGGCAGGGGGGGAGGAAAAGCAGGCATGGAAATCGTACTGGATGTAATTCAGGTTGTCCTCGCGGCGATTCTCGTCGTGCTGGTCTACAAGCTCTACAAGAAGCAATGAGACTGACACCGAGAAAAGGAAACGGCGGTCACATTACTGCTTACTTTGCGACGGTCGGCAGCAAGGAAGCGCAGGATGCGGGGTTCATCCGTCCTGACGGAAACAGCCGTATCCTGAAAAAGGTGGTTGACACCGAAAAGGGGACGCTCACCTTCCAAGTGGATTGGGAAGCGGAAGAGAATCGAACCGACCTGTGATGCCGAAAGAGGGGCGCGCGTGTTGCCCCTCTATTTGATTGCAATCCGTCTGTATGTGCCATCCTCCTCCATCACAAACCCTTCTCCATTCCCGACTTGAAAGTCAAAATACCCGCCCTCCGGCACGGCAAACTTTTCCATAATCGCCATGAGCGTCCCGCCGTGCGCCACCACCGCGCAGTCCTCGTCCTGCTGGCGAATCTGCTCGAATGCGGTCACGCACCGTGCGGCAAACTGCGCCCTGCTTTCGCCATGCGGGAAGGGCAGCTCGCCGCCGGAGTCAATCCACGCCTGATAGTCGGCGCGACCGTTCAATTCTGCGTAATTCTTGTTCTCAAAGTCACCAAAATCACACTCGCGGAAGCTGCCGATGATGGTCTGCGGAACGCCAGGGTAGAGGAAATCCGCCGTTTCCACGCAGCGGCGCATGGGGCTGACAAACACGCGCGACACGGGCGGATAGTGCCGATTCTGCAATTGCGCAATTCCTTCGGGGCACAGCGGCTCGTCC
>ULNM01001028.1_pt1 | contig 10145 bp, 18 predicted proteins | sample 1951921 | NCBI WGS metagenome assembly ULNM01 (sample SAMEA4835577, study PRJEB28245) | human gut metagenome | biome: gut microbiome; material: fecal sample | place: Denmark | collected 2008
TGTTTACGTATTTATAACGACTATTAAACATAATATTACTAAATAAATATTGATAAAGATTATATAAATCATATCCTTTATATATCCTTCTTTTTATCACTAGGTAAATTCTCCCAACATTCCTGACAAATAAACATATAAGGTGTTTCGTATCCACTAACAAATTCTGTTTTAAGTTTATATCCTGCCATCTTCATATCTTCTAAACACATATTACATATATGGGGGTATTTAGATTTCTCATACATATCTTTTGTTCTCTTGATACCTATGATATCTAGTGCCTTAGCAAACATTTCATCTTCTACCATATATAAACCTCCTTAATATTACTGTTGTTATACTTGTAATTAAAATAAATTCTACCATTACTTATTCTCTAACTTCTTTATTATCTCCTTTAATACTACCTTCTTAAACTGGCTCATATCACTTCTATTATCTATATCATATACGAATATATCCACTCTTGGATTGTCAACTTCTATACTACCAGAAGTATATACAACGAAAGGAATGTTTTTTGAATTATCATCTGGTAAATGTCCTAGCTCTACCATAGCGTCCTCAAAAAACTTCTGATGGATTGCCAGTATATTGCCTATATCGTGCCTTCTTTTATCCCCTTTATGAACTTTGTAAACTATCATAACCTTATTGTATACTGGTTTATCTTTTAATTGTTCAGCTATTAATTCTTTATATCTTATCTTAGCTGTGTTTAGTAGCCTGAAATGAAAGTTACGATACTGATTTGTATTTAGAATAAATTTAACATCTTTATCTTTCTTCCTAGAGTGGGCTACTACTATCTCTAATGGTGATTGTATTTTGTACATTACCCCTCCTTATTAATCTTTGTAAAATGTTTGAAAATCTATATTCATTTTATAATTATTTTCGCTCATTATTCCCCTTCACTTTCTTTTATTTGTTTTCTAACTTCCTTCATAATCATCTCTGCTGTTAGTTCTGCTACTGCATAAGGACTTTTGTTTATTTGTTTCTTGAGGTAATCAGGGTTTTTAACTTTCCAATCTACAGATAAACCTTCTATTATATAAGGAAATACTACTGTTATTATATGGGAAGCATCTTCTATATAATAATCAACCATAGCTCCTCTCAGTCTATAATCCTCACATCTACATAATTGAGAATATAACATTTGTTTTAATATAATAAACTCTTTACCTAACTTAGGAGCTACAACATCTTTAGTTTCTTTCTTGAATAATGATTTAATATTCTCTAACATATCTACTCCTCTAACAATACACATTTAATTTTACCATCAACAATTGGTATTGGTGTTACCGCAAAACTATCCTTCTCGACATATCCATATAAGAAGGCTTGCTGCCAATTGGGGGATTTGACATACTCAGGGTCGAGTCTACATAAACAACCACTTTCATACCAAGCTAGATATCTTTCTGGGGTACGGTAATAATAACAACCTAAACGATGAGTGTTTTGTGTAACAAGTGTTTTACCTTTACTTCTAATTATTAAAGTTCCGTTATCTACTGATACACAACTTACTCGTCCTTTATATGGAACTATTTGAATATTATCTCTAGTAATGTAAGTTAAAGGGTTCGTATTAACTGTCAATATAGAGTGGCTAATCCTTTTTAATTGGCTGCTTCTAATCCCATTCTTACTAAATATTTCTTGCAACAAATCTACCTCGGTAGTTTTCTTACTGCTTATTTGGTAGCTATTTTTAGCGTCTTTATTTTTATTACCATCAGTAAGAGAATATTCATCGAGTATAATCAACGCTTGCTCTTGATTTACATCCCTTAGAATAGTTGGCAAATGTTTACCAGTAGGGAAATAAGTGTTTATAATGGGCTTTGCATATTTAGATTTAATCCTAATCTTTGTGGTACCTATTTTAGTTTTTGCTTCGCTATATTCATAACCCAGCTCAGTCAATAATGCTTTTAGGTGGGTTATTTTTCTTTCCTTTTTTAAATGAAATCTTACTCCGTTATCTTCGATACTACCATCTGCTGAAATATTGACTAATAAACGTATAAAAGCTTCTGATAAATCTATTCCTTTTGTTTCATTCTTTAATGCCCCACACATAAACTTATAACGTTTACTAGTAGTTGCGAGATACTTAGCGTCAAACTCTTCTAGTTTATTATTATTCTGATTAAAACCTAATAATCCGTGCTTATCAGTAACCATTACATCAACAACTGTAGATTTTATATGGTACAGTTCTTTATAATTATCATAAACAAACTTGTCATTTACTTTGTTAAATTCAAAGGCTTGAGTATCTTTATTGATAGTCCCTACAGTATCTCCAACATTAACATCAATAATAGGTATCCATCCAGTTGGTGTTAATACTTCAACATCTTCTGAAAAACAATGCCCTGAGATACCAGATGTATCGTGTTTCTCTAACTCTCCACGTGCTGTATATGCTGAGAATTTCCTAACCATATCTCCGTGAATTATTTTAAGAGAACCTAATCTAAATTCATCTCTATAGAAGTCTATACCATATTCATTTAAATTCAAAATCCTATCAATCTTTAAAGCATTCAAACTATACAACTCAGGATGTTTTTTTAGATATCTTTCAAGTCTGTCTGCGTCGTGGTTTCCACCTATAAATATTATTCTACCACTGTGACGCTTTCTTAGTTGTGAGAAGAATTTGTTGGCCATATCTATTTCTTTCTGTAAGCTGTTAATTCTGCTTGGGTCTTTATCAAAAGAACTTACATCATAGAAATCTAAGATATCTCCATTGAGAATTATTGTATCAACTGGATGTTGTTCTAAGAATTTATAAACAGCCTTTAAAGCTTTATCATCTTGATAAGGGAAGTGTATATCACTTAGTACTATAAATTTATTCTTCATTGCCTACTCCTTAATTTTAAATCTATTGTACAATATTGTCTTTAATATTTCTATAGTCTTCAATGCTTCTTGATACTTACCTTTATAATATTCTTTTTCATTATTTTCCAACCCTTTAATCTTTTCTAGCAACCCATCATACTCTACATCTAGTAGTAATACCCCTTCATAATATTCACCTTCTTTTAATTCCTTCCAGACTAAATCTGTTAATACTGTTGTTTTGCCGTCTTCAAATTTTACTACTTTAAGCCTATCGCCAAAATATGCAACATCTCTAAACATTTCTACTTTAAACATTATTCAATCTCCTATTAGTTTCATCTACTATATCTTTCCAATAAGGGTCTATCTCTACTGGAGTATAACATTTAGCTATACCTTCTGTACATTTACTAGGGTAAAATCCTAACTTAAATCCCCCTAAACATTGAACTACTCTATAATATTCTGGTGGTTTACTAGGATAAACCCAAGTCTCGGAGTAAAAATATTTACATTTTCTCATTCCTTAACCTCCATAAACTCTGTAACGCTACCATTGAAGTAATAAGGTATAATTCTACAAGCACCTTCTCTATTCTTTAGTACAATGACTTCTGCTGTACCTTTGTTACGTGGGTTATATATCTCATCTCTATATAATCCTATTACTACATCTGCGTCTTGTTCTAAGTCTCCACTCTCCTTTAAATCAGATAGGATAGGTCTCTTATCTGGTCTAGCTTCTAATGCTCTGGATAATTGAGCTAATGCTATAATAGGTACATCATACTTCAAAGCTAAGCGTTTTAGACCTGTTGATATATTTCCTATTTTCTCCCTCTTATCTTGTTGGTATCTATTATCTGATTGCATTAATTGGATATAATCTATAACAACTAAATCACAACTTCCCTTATCTTGCTGCATTTTAATTATATTCTTCTCTACTGTTGACAAAGTACACTTAGTATTATCATCTATAAATAAATTTAAATTGGTTATACTATCACCAACACTAGCTATTTTATAAAACAATACATCATCTTTAACGTTAGCATTACTAATCATATCGTTATTAATCTTAGCCCTTCTGAATACACTACGCTTAGTATATTGTGATACCTTCATCTCTAAGGAATGTAATAATACATTATGGTCTTGTGCCACATATTCTGCAATCTGTTGAGCTATTGCAGACTTCCCAACACGACTTCTTGCTCCTATTATATAAAATCTACCTTTGCATAATCCTGAAATGGTTTTGTCTAGCTTAGGAAATCCGGTAGAGAGACCAAAGATTTTATCTTTAGAGTATACAACCTTCTCAACCTCATCTATAACATCCATAAATCCCGAGGCTAAACTATTAAGGTTGGTGGTAGTTTTAGATAATAGTTTAGTAGTGATTGTATTTTCTATATACTTTAACACATCATCTACATCTTCTTGTTTTTCTAACAATTCTTCACATTCTTTTAGTATAGAACTAAGAAATCTTTTCTTACTATACTTGATTATAATTTTAATTAATTGTTTATAGTTGGCTACTGTAATTAGGTTATCAATTAATTCTTGTAACTTTTCCTTACCGCCTGATTGTTCCAACTGTTCGGAAAATCTTAATTGTTCAGTAAGAGTAACTATATCTACTTGCTTACCCTTCTTAGCAAGAATTTGCATATTTTCAAATATGGTTCTTAGTTGTCTATCAAAGAAGTCTTGTCCTGATAGCTCATTAACTATTATACCCAACTTCTCCTGTGAGGTTAAGCATATAGCTATTATATTTTCTTCTGCTTCTTTATTATATAGTTCATCTATTTCCATATTAATATTCCTTACAATATTAAATTAGGGTACTGTACTAATAAGAACTCTACTTCTGGATTGTTTATTTTAAGGGGGCTAGGAAGCTCGTTAATGTATCTTTGTGCTTGCTCCTCATTACTTATATCCTGAAAGCATAAAGTCTTGTTTACGGGGCTTGTAGTAGCCTGAGGATTTTCTTCTTCAAATCTTTTAGCAACCCAACCTTTAGTTAGTCTATAGTAATGGGAAATTTTATTGTACTCTTTTAATCTTTGTCTAGCTACCAATTCGTATGGAGCTTTTTCTTCTAGATAAACTATATAATCATATAGTATTTCTACTGTACGGTGGAAATATAAATCACCTAGTTCTTCTAATATCCTTTGATATTCCTTAGAGGTAAGTCTTACCTTCCCATTCACATCCTGAATACCTTGTCGATTAAACTTTAAACATCTAGCTCTATGGATATCAAATCTTTCTAGCAATATCTGGTATGCTTCCTTGGCATTCTTTTCTGATAAGGTACTGACGTAAGCTATTAATGTTTCTTTGGCTGTTAGTTTAGCTGGCTTAATCTTTTTCATATTCTATTATTCCTATATCATCTTGTATTTCTATTACTTCTAATATCTTTTCTATTGTAGTACCATCATCCTGTTCTACCCATACATTATCTCCAACCTTAACAAAGAACTCATCAGGATAACAAACTTCTACTGTCTTATCTTCTAGTTCAAACCATTCATCATCCATCATTCCTTCTATTGGGGCTGGGGAACTGTGAAGATAACCATATCCTGTTACTAAAGTATTAATTGTTTCAGTTTTATTATTGGATAGTTCAGCTATTAAGGTTGCTAATCCTTTTATCTTAACGTAATGTTTACTCATTCTTCCAGTCCTTTCGCTTAGTCGATTATGTCGAGAATAGTTTTTGCAATTCTTCTAACATAATCTTCACCATCCAGAATTTGTGAACAAATTCCAGCAATATCACTTAGTTTGTTTTCAAGCTTTCTATTCTCTGTAGTTAGTCTTATAGACTTTTTCGCAAGCTCTGCGATTTGTTTTGTGTCTAAGCCTTTAAAGTATTCATCCTCGAAGGGTTCAAGGGCTTGCTTGTAGCGATTAGACATTAGAAATAACGCAGCATTTCTTTTTTCTTTATTACTTATAATATCTCTAAGTGTTTTTAATTCTGTTGTGTAATAATTATAATCTTCGTCCACTTGATTTTTTAATTCCTCGCATTCTGCTGTCTTGCGTTGGAGTTGTCTTGCTAATTTTTTATACCCACAATTCCTATGGTCTTTACACATTTCGTCGTCTGAGCAGCCGCATTGTCCTTTGTATGCGGTCGTAACACCAGAGTAAGAATTATAAATATCCGTTTTTGCTAAAAAATCACATCCACTCACATCAACTCCGTCAATTATTATTTCTTTATCCGTCATATCAAAAACCTCAAATGTTCCTTGTTTACTTCAATTCCGTCCTCTAAATCTTCGATATTTATATTTGCAAATTCGTTACAGGTTGCAATTAGTATTTGTTTATCATTCAATAACCTTTCACAAACGCCAATCATAAATTCTTCATCTGTCATACATCACCCTACCAGTACAGCGCATACGTATGTAGTTACGTTGTAAGTCATTACTATAATCATCTATCCAGCTGACTTTAAGATGATGATATTCGTTTGATGTTTGGTTAATATACATAACAATTCTTTATACATTTCTAAGATACAAATATTGATTAATTAATTTATCATAATCTAAAATATTATTTCTTTCGTGTAGTTCTTTAATTAATTCCAATATAGCCCTTTGCCAATAATAATCTTGTCTGTGTTGTTTTATGTAAGAATTAATAAGAACTATATTACATTTACCAATAATATAATTTTCTTTAATGTAATGACTCCGCACTATAGTGTATCTGTTATCTCCTACCCTAAGACTGTACCCACAGCGTTCTTTCTTTTTATTATCTTCTATTATTGATAGTGTCAGCTTTTTATCGTCTACAGATGTTGCTTTTCTATGCAGCAGCTGTTCGTTTCCCTCTGGTGTTCCCCATTCCTCTATTTCATTTCTTACATAATTAATCTGTTCTCCTAAGCGGTATTTACAATGAGGACATATATTAAAATCCACGATAGGTAAATCACCAGAATGGTCTTTAACCGGTAATATTACTTTATAAAATGTGACATTATTACAAAATTCTTTTCCGCAAAACTCACAATATTTCATAACCATTTCCTCCTGCTTTGTTGATGATGTCGAGAATATCTTCTGCAAGTTCTTTTTCTTCTAGTGTCGGGGTATGGTAATTACATTTGCAAACTTCCTTTATCTCATCAAGAGCCTTACGGTAGCAGTTATAATTATCTCGACAGTTAACATATTTAACAGAGAAAATATTCTTTAGTTTTTTATGTTCATCAATTATAGTTTTATCGCATTGGCATAAATGTGAACCATCAAAGAACTCACATTCTGATACATCCACGCCGGTTATTATTATCTGTTCTTTATCTGTCATACATCACCTCTATCTTTCTAATATTCTTTACTCTACTAATTGTACTAGGATGGGTTAGTGTTTGTTTACCTATAAATTTTTCAGGTACTATTCTTAATAACCCTTCATCTAATTTACTAGGATGACCTCTTGATAATAAAAGATGTGTTGCTAATGTATCTGCTTCTATCTCATTATATACCTTATGATTTTTAAATTCCCACATAGATATAGGTAATCTTTTACTTAACAACTCTCTTGTACGTTGAGGATGTTGAAGTAGTATATGTGCTAGTTCGTGATATAAGATACTTCTTAATTCATCCTTAGATAATCTTTCAAGTATTCCTGTATAGATAAAGATAGTTACTCCATCTGTATAAGCATTAAGCTCATTTCCTTTTATTGTTTTAAATAAACATACTCTTTGATTTTCTATACAAGTATTACTAACATCCTTTAATACTTCTATTTGTTCTTCTTCTGTAGCACTGAATGCTGTTAGTGTAACAGAAAAAGATAATATAAATCCTATTAATAATGCTTTTAATAATCTACTTATCATAACATATCCTCTGTATCTACTGGGTTTAAACCATTCCCATTCTTGTAATACTTCATCCAATCTTCTTTATAAATTAAATCTACTTGTGTTATTCTTTCACTACAATTATATTTCTTATTATATATACTATCTGTTCTACCTACTATAAATATATTATCACCTACATCTATTTCAGCTAGTACATAATTAATTAGTTGTCCTTTAATAAAACATTTTACTGTTGCGTCTGTTAGTTTAATTCCTGATGGACTTGTAGTATGACGTACCATTATCTTTGTTTTACCAGTGATAATCATAAAAGGTCTCTCATTCATTGAAAAGTCTGTTATTTCTTTTACAGTTAAATGGAGGTATTCGTTGCTCCCTTGACTTATGTACATTATATTCATCCTCCTCTATATCGTATATACACATTGAAATACCACCAACAATAACTCTTTTATTGCAATAATAACATTTATTTTCCACTATTATATCTCCTGTATATTAAACTTATCTCTAAGGTACTTGCATCCTTCATCTACACTCCGTAAATAATATGGAGTACCCATTACATATTGAATTGCCTTTTGTCTATCTTCTATTATCTTATAGTCTACTTGTGTTGCAGCTCTGATAATGTTATCAGTATATTCAGATATCCTTTCCTTCATAGCTAGGTTGATACCCCATTCTTTTAGTTTTTTATATGGGTTCTTGAATGTTCTACCTGTCTTAGCTATAAGTTTATCCAACAATACGCAAGCATTACTTGTAATCTCAAATCCATATTCTTTAATCAAACCATTATATTGTTTATTAGTAATCATAAAGTTTTCAAACTTCGTATATCCTGTTGTAAGTTTTATTTGCTCGTATTCTTTTAGTTGCTCTTTAGTTAGTGACTTAATTGCTATCTTTTCTTTTCTTTCAAGATGGTTAAGTATCTCATTAAGATTATTAAACACAATCATCAACATATATCTATTGACTAGGAGTTCGTGTACGACGTTTATTCTAGTATATAGTTCTTTATATCCATTACTCATCTAATACAACCTTTGTTCCTTTAACTATTATCTTGCCTTCTTTTTTTTGTATCTCTATCAATCCCATCTTCTGTAGTTTATTTAATGCTTTCCATAATCCTGATTTACTTTCATATCCAAAGTAATCATAGTCTGTTGAGTAACCAGTGAATGCGACATAATCTATTACTCCATAGTACACATCTATAAACTCTGCTAATAGTTGCTCATATAACCTTAATAATCTAGGTCGTTTAGTTAGTTCTATAAACTTTAGTATTGGTAACTCTATTGCACTGTACATAATATTTTCCTTGCTACTTTTTGTATAAACTTATTAATTCTTTCAGTAGATACTTCCATACGTCTGTTTTCTCTATCATCTTCGTATATAATACTAATATAAGTCAAGCAGTTACTTGCAGATATTAATACTTTATCATTACTGATAGTACAGCTTATGTAATCTTCCTTAGGGGTTGTATATATATTATAACTAATCATTTAAGTTTCCTCCTTTTTTACTGTACCGTAAATTTCATATTGATTTATTACCCTTAAAACTCTTTGATTACCGAACAATAAAAGAAAATAGGCTGGTCTTATGGACTGTTTCCTGCCAGCCCTTACCTTCCTCCCTTTTATTTAATTATCAATCCATACACTAACTCATCATACAACTTCGGATTATTATTCTTGTCTAAGTAAACTAAGTTTTCTTTCATAGTACCTTCGTGTTGAAATCCTAAGTCTTTAAGTAGTTTAATTATACCATATCCACATTGAGGTACTGTTGCAATAAACTTCCTGATATTAAAATTAATAACTGCATAATCTTTAAAGTATTTCATTATTTCTCTTGATTGTTTACCCCAAAATTGTTTAGGTATTATAGCGTGTACTTTGCAAGTTATTACCTGACCTTTGTATTTCCACATATCACCTAGTGAGAATACCCCACATATATTATTATCATTATTTAATACAACGAACACATTAGTAGAACGTATTAAATCTTCAAGGTAATTCCCTAGTGTTACTCCGCTATCCTGACAAGTTAGGTCTAGTATCTTATTCCTTTGCTCATCATATATATTATAGATAGCTTCTATCTCTTGTTGATAAGCTCTATCCCATTTAATTGGTACTACCGTGTACTCTGTTATTAAACTTTCCATCTATTACTTTCCTTTTCTAGTCATAGCAAAGCTTGTTACCCACCCACCTAAACCGAATGCAAAGTCAGCAGGGTCTAAGCCTCTAGCCTTAATAGCTTCTGTAAACATTAGGTATATATCTATCCTCTCATTAATAAATTCTTCTGGAGTAGGTAGTGGAGGTGGTGGAGT
>ULNM01023195.1_pt1 | contig 10053 bp, 11 predicted proteins | sample 1951921 | NCBI WGS metagenome assembly ULNM01 (sample SAMEA4835577, study PRJEB28245) | human gut metagenome | biome: gut microbiome; material: fecal sample | place: Denmark | collected 2008
TACGTACCTCATCGGTTACCTTGAATCCCTTACCGATCTTGAAAAGGTTTACCGACTTCTGTCCGAAGGATACAGTACCCAGAGGAATTGTCTCTGCCTCGTTAACTCGTGCAGGATTAGCATCCGACATATTTACCAGAGGCATGATAGCCGTTAGCCCATTAATAGGCTGATCAGATGCAATGATGTTCGGATAGAAAGGTGCCTCACGCATTCCAAGATAGATTGCCTCACGTACAATCTCAGGAACAAGCCAACGCAGCTCAGGATTAGGCATGGAGTAAATATTCTCCATCGTATCAACTTTCGGGTTGAAACCGATAGCCTTGAAATAATCCTCCTGAGTGAGACCGTATTTCTCCTGGAGCATATCACCCAGATGAATATCCACTGGGAGACTCTTGTTGCTTCCCTGACGGAAGCCATCCATGTTCTTTACAATTTCGGGAAGCTCCTTTAAGTACTGCTCCCGAGTTAAGGTTTTTTCTGCCATATTTAGTAATGTTATTTTCTGTTATTTTACCAGGATTTGAATCAGATCACCAACATCAGCTACGTTGATAGCTATGAACTTAGTCTCTGCATTTGCATCGGAGGGCTGGAAGTTTGTATACGTTCCGCTTTCATCCAAAGTTCCATCGGTCTTAACATAACCAGTGGTGGTAAGCTCTGCCTTAGCTATACCGTGTATAATTGCAAAGGCTTCTACCATTACAGTTACTTCTACACCAGCTGCATTTGCAGGATATGCAGGATACTTACTGTAGTTAACAGCAATACCGAGATACATATCACCAGCTGCCCCAGTATACGGAGAGATAGTTCCATCGTCATTAAGTTTTACCGGTTGACCCTGAACGATGGTATCGCCACTCTTTACCGGAAATGCCTGATGAAGCTTGTGCGATTCACTTTTGTAAATCACAGCCTGTGGGGTCCGTCCACCCACTTTGTGTAAGTCTGCCATAATTTAACTTGATATTTTAGTTGTTTGTTATTTCTTTTCTCCCCGAAGTTTACGATCTGCCAAAGTTAAAGCTATATCACGAGTAGATTTCGGTGCCTTATTCTTTTCCTCATCATCTTCGGGATTAATAGATGATGCTCGGCCAACATCATGAGAACCGCAATTATTGCAGTGCATGGGGAATTTCTCTTCCAGCTGTGCATCATAAGTCTTACGCAGAGCTTTGAGAGTCTCCAGAGTTGTTCCTTCATTCTCCAGTAAAGCCAGGATATTCTGGTCTACCTTATCCTCACCAGAAACTTTCTTATATGCTGCCACCGTTTCCTCACGATACGATTTAATGTGGCAATCCCAATTCTCTTTAGCCTCCTTGTAAGAATTGAGGTCTTTTTCAAGATTAGTCTTTTCCTCAGTGAGTTTTTCAATTTCCTCATCCTTCGCCTTCACAGCATCAGCAAAGTCCTTGTTCTGCTGTACCAGAGTTTTAATCTGGGTGAGAGCCAGCTCTGTCGAAACTTCCTGACCTTCAGAAAGGGTCAAAAGATTTTCACCAAAGAGGCTCGCAAGCATCTGCTGCAATTCTTTGTCCATGTTTGTTTTATTATTTTGGTTATTATGGTTACCCTTTCCGGCACCCTTTTCATTATTAGATTTACTGGTATTGTACTTTATATCTTTTTCTGAAAGAACCTTGAAGTCGAATAGAGATACCCTCTTTATCGGATCATTAGCCTCGGCTGCTTTCTCTTCGGAAAAAGAATAATACTGACTTCCAGCATAAGCAGGGCTATTTAACCTACCACTCTTAATCAATTGAGCAAATGGATCAGCTCCATGCCATACCAGAGATGTCTCTTTATAAGAGATTATCTTTGTAGCAACCCTACGTACAAGTTCTCCCTTATCTGTATATGTACCAAGTTTAGAATAGAACTCCCATATATCCCCAAATTGGTGGGATGGTTCCCATGCAAACTCTACAGTTACAGAATTAGAATGTATAGAAGGTGGATCCATTTGTATACCACGAGCTATACGTGGATTTGATAATCCATCTATCTTCAGTATACCGTTTATACCAGCAGGTATTACTACTCCAGTCTTTTCATCTTTGTATGCGTCTTGCCATTCAACAGATTTAACTGATCCGATAGCATTAGCCACATCAGTTTCATGATCAAGGTTTACAGACTGACCAACCAGTAATGGCATTGACTCTTTGAGGATCTGTTCTGGAAATTCAGTAGGATTATACTTCTTTGCTACAACAGCAGCCGAAAGCATTCTGAACATTGGCTCAATAAAGTCTGTGTCCTCTGGTTTCAGCATGTCTGGAGTTACATTTGGCATAAATTGATTCACATTCAAAGTACCTCCCCACATACCGAACCTCTCTAATGACTTCTTTGGATCATCACTGAAATTACCTGTTCCCTTGTAGAAGTTTTCAGAAAGAGAGTGAGCATCAATAACTACTTTTGGTACATCTGATACCATTAAGCTATGAGCTGCACTTAACACCATTACATCGGTGTTTTGTTTTTCAATAGGTGGCATAATTTATCTCGGTTTACTATCTTGGTCACCTCTTCTTGGGTTTGGGTTATTTTTGTCCCTGCCCTTACGATCTGACCTTTCTTTATCGTCTTTTCTATCCTTTTTCTTCTTACCAGTATCTGTATCACCAGTACCTGATGAATCATCTGAATCTACTGGTGTACGGGGTTCTGGTAGATCAGGAGCTTCATACCCCATATCACGTGCAAATTGATCCTGGCTTATGATACCCTGATTGTAAAGTGTTATATTTACACGAGCCCTATATTCCCTTGCTTGCTGTAACTTAATGTCATCAGAAACTGTTGAAGTTCCAAATTGAATTGTTATTCCCTTGTTATTAAATCCAGCCAGACGCAGTTCTAGAGAATAAAAGAATTCCAATACAAATATTACAAGTGTTTGGATATTCTTTAACTGGGATATCATCTTTGACAGCTGTATACCAGCCCCTCCTTCTGTTCCAGCTTGAGATGCTGATACTCCTATGATAGAACCATTTACCCCCAACCCATTAGCAACAGACTGCTGGTTCATATTCCACGGGAGATTTATGTTCTGCATAGAAGCTGATGTTGACTTCAGGTCGAATTCATGATCATCAATATAACCAACTACAACTCCATCTGACATACCACTAACTATGTTAGTCTTCATCTTACGGAGTGTACTGTTTAGACGACCTTGATAAGCTTTTTCACTTTCACCAGCAGTACGAGGAGGTTTAGCCATCTTTGCCTCTAAGAATCCAACCATACCCATGATCTCCATGATATGTTTGAAATTCTTTCTCATAGTATGCTGACCAGCTATAGAGTCTAATGCAGACATAAATGGAGGTACTCCATACGGTTCATCAGTATCATTGTACATCCCAACATAACAATATGTTTCTGTATTAAGTCTGATGAATGTATCCTTTACTCCATCTACTATCCTTGGATTCCTCTGATATGGATGATATACTCCATTGTTCTCTCTCTTAAACCTTATAGTTTCTGGTTTAATGAATAGTATTGTCTCTAATCCAGTCAACTCTTTGTTTGGTACACCCTCTACTGATATTGCACCACCAACTAAAAGTTGAACAATGAACTTGTTTACCAATCCGTCTATACCAGCTGTATATCTTGACCACTTCTTAGATACCTCTCTAAGATGATTTCTCATCTTAGTTGATTCTTCTGCGGTATTGTTTGGGAAGTCTATAGTATGGCCAGTATTTGACAGCTTGAACATGTCTTGCAGTGCAATACTGACATCTGGGTTTACTTTGTATAAATCCCGAATAATTGGTATTAGTTCTGTTCTGAAGGTTGGAGTAACTAAGTTAGTAATACCATTTAGAGTTGTAATTAACTCAGAATTTCCCACACCATCATCTGGTTGGGAAACTCTTCCTGGACTTATAGAACCCTTTCCTTCATCTTTGTTCTTTGATTCTTTGGGCTTTGACCTTGTGAACCAACTGATAGGATTAAGTTTCATGTTATGTAAATTTGTTTATGTTCTACTGAGGAATAACCACAGTTGATGATGCACTATGACATCTGATGTGATTTGTTATGGCTTTACCGAATATGGAGTCATCGGAATATGTTTCACCCTCTAAGTCAATATCCATAGATGAGGTACTCATTCTATGTTTACCTCGGGCAATAGGTCTTCCTGCACCATCATATATGAAGGTATAAGCCTCTTGAACAAAGAACGGATCTTTAATTACCACATTGTTTTCCCTTATATCCTTTTCAAGATTCTCTACAATTACTGACCTATTCTTTGCGGTTGTTAACCAACCCGGGAACTTCTCTTCTTCTGGACGACTGTGACGTTTCTTCCTTAACAATTTAGTATAGAAGTATAGGTTTGGATAACCTTCATCTTGGAGTATAGTTGTTACAGCCATACCAACATCATTAGTCTCTGGAGCTAGCTTAGCAAAGTTATACTTTTCTCCGATATCACCAAGTAAACGAGCATATTTGTTCAAAGGTATTCTACCCTTGTATACTGCAGACTCTTCTCCATCTCTATCCATACAAGTAAAAGCTGAGTAGTCAGTACCTCTACCAGTTGCACAGTCACCACCAATGAAATACTCTTTGTTTGGATCAGGCTCATTGAATTCCTTATACTGACCTTTCAAACGTGTATTGATAATGGGATAGTCAGATAAGCACTCTTCTATAGCCTTAATATCAACTAAATCAAATACTGTATTACCAGATGATAGGAAGTCACCATCAATCTCCTGAGCAGTTCTCTTTGGACCAAGAGCAGTAGACATCTCCTCATACCACTTCTGATCTCTATCAGGGTGCATCTGCCAATAGAGTCTGATGGGATTAAGCGGGTTACCACCAGCTATAGCATCTACCCAAGCACCGTGGAAGAAATTACCTACACCATAAGGGGTGTTATGAGACACGTAGTCTTCATTAATGAGGTAAGATTCATCGTGTTCAACGCAAATATCGTAAATGGTATCGTAATACTTTCTAACTACTTTAAGCTTAGAAAGATAGATACTTGTACACCTTTTACCAGATACAATGCGTTGAATATAAGGTTTGTTCAGCTTAATTCCGAACTTATATTCAACCTCCTTAGATATCTTATCTAACACTCCATAATAGTAACCAAGCTCTTGATAACGATATCTTATGTAAGCTACTACTCTTAAGTCGTAGTTGAATCCACCTTTCAGCTTAGACCCAAGCTTCATGCCATAAGAGTATTTTGCAGCTTTTTGACTGTTCTCAGCTACTGTAACTATCTGGAGATTGGTTACATAGTTGTCTGAAGGATTGTTGTTAATGTGGTCAACTACATATCCTTCTGGAATTTCTCCTAAGAATACTTTAGCCACCAGATTGTGGACACATATCTTTTTCTTTTGACCCTTATTCCACAACCTTATATTTAGGTATCTCTCCCTATTATTACAAGGTCTTGGTAACTTCTCTACCCTCGTCCCATTCTTTACAATGAAGATTCTTCCCCAGTTGGAGACTTCATAGTTTGGATAACCAGGTATGGGTTTGCATATCTCTTTCTTGGGTTTTACGGTTACTGGATTCTGCTCCAGACCACTTATACCAGTATGATAGAAGATAGCAGGTATATCTCGTTTGATTATCTCTGAAACAGGTAACCAACCTTCAAGAGTATACAACTTATGTTTTGGAGTACATTTAATAACCCTACCTTGCTCATTGTGAACTTCCCAAGTTTTAAGTACACCCTTATTTACAGAACCAAGTACTCTCTGCCACTTTCCAGTATGTGATAATACTCTCAGTCCAAGATGTGATATATCCATCTTACCAAAAGTTTTGGGACAAATAGAATCAACCCTAAAAGGACCATCCTTGCCAATAATCTGAGTATCTCCCGTAATACAAGAGTTTACAATTGCAGCACCACCAGTTGATAGTGTTGGAAAGGCGGATGCCCAAATAGTTGAAGCCCATCTTACAATTGCTGCCTCATCAATTACCAACAACGATAAAGATTCAGAACGACCTGCTTGATCTGATGTTGGTATAGACTCAATTATGGAGCCATTTGCAAATTCTATTGTTGATACAGAACCAAATTCTCCAGTACGACCGTTTATAATGGGTTCTTGTAGATATGAAGGAAGATTCTTGTACATAAACTTGATCTTCTTCAGTACCTTCTTTGCTACAGTATCTTTGATCGAGATGATGTTTATCTTCTTGTTTGGGTGATACATTGCTAACCATAGGCAATACATAGATATCAACTCTGTAATACCAGCCTGACGGAATTTAAGGATGATATTGAACCTGTTCAGCATGAATTGGTATAGTACTGCTTTCTGAAATGGATATAGCAAGAACTTAACCATACCCAACACAGGGTTGATAACATAGCAGAAAGTAGAAAAGAAGAATGGATCCTTCATCACACGGACCAAGGTCTTAAGTTGTTCCGGTGTAATATTTGTATCTCCTTCTAGTAATGTCTTCTTTCTTGCCATATCAAAAACTGTATGAAACTCTTATGTAAGGATCAAGTGATAAATTGTCCCTGAGTTTGGGATAATAGTTGAAATTCAACCCGGCCTCATAATTAAATTTACTGGTATTGTACTTCAAGCCTAAATCCAGATCATGCATGTTATGTACCGGTCTGATGGTATATTGTACGACTGGATCAAACCTTTTTATGAGTGACGTTTTCTTATTGGTTAACTTCCCATCCGAATAGTTGTACTGATAACGATCATAATTTACCTGATACTCTTCAGTAAATAGTTTGCAGTCTGTATTGAAGGTAGTGATTGACAGTTTATCTCTACTGGAAAGTATCTGCAGTAGTTTTGGAGCTTGTGGATAGTTAGTTAAGAACAACTCATTGTATTCAACCTTCACTGAATCTTTCTGTATGATGGTAACTACTCTATCAACATACTCTATTCGTTCAATTGGTACTGAATCTATCTGATAGAAAAATACCATGTTGGGCAATTGCATTTTTGGAAACTCTACCTTTGGAACAAAGGGTTTATTAACCCAAACTGTATCTGGTTGATGGTTGATATTTTCCAAGTCATGCCTTAACTCTGAATTCTGATCCCACATCCAGAATATAGTTAAGGTCATAAGTATGAAGGCTATGGTTAAGATTACATTTTTCATGTGATTGAGATTTTATGAAACCATTAAGGGGGGGATTATAGGGGGGGATTAAAGAAGTAAGTCTTAATCTAGAAAGAATAAGAATACTACTATAGAACAAAGTATATGTTTATATAGCTTTAGCTATATAAACTTCTATTAGTATTTTAGTATACTAAAATACTAATAGAATTCTCCTTATACGTATGCGTATACGCGATAGGGGGCTTGATTAGAGTATTTTAGCTTTCCTCAAGCAAGCCTTTAACCAAAGTGAATTCTCGTATACAGCTCCTTTTGTCAGGGTATTCCTCCCCTTGTTCAACCAATAGGTTGGATTGTTCTTATCAAAATATACCTTAAATGATTCTGGGAATCCCATGATGACTCTATATTCATCAAGTCCCATTATCCTTCCATGGGGATTAAATTGCCTGGATGAAGGTCTCACAGTCAAAGGGTAACCTTTCTTCCTATTGCGATATACTCCTGGTAGAGTTTTCATCTTATGAGTTCTCATTGGCCATTTGTGATCATTTTTGAATTCAGTTTTCCATAGCTTCCTCACTTGAGCTACAGTAAGAGTTGTCTTAGACTTATCAGCATAATGATACATTGCTAATTTCTTGTCATCAGATTCTCTGTAATTTATGTCTTTTCTTACTTTTTTCTTCAATTGACACAGATTCTTAGGCTTAGTTACTTGAAAAGTGTGATCAAATACTTTTGGATTGATTCCAGAATCCTTACGTACTCCTATCATCACTAATCTTTTCCTACTTTTCTGGGAATTACCAAATACCGTAACGGAATGACAGTGTACTATAAGCTGATAATCAGGCAAATTATTTTCCCATTCACTGATAAGGATGAAATCTAGAAGCTTTGGAAGGTTCTCAAGCATAAATACTGCTGGTTTGAACTTCTTAACACTAGAAAGATACAGATTTAAGGTTGCATCTTCTCTTGGTTTACCCAGGGTTTTCTTCCTTGAATAGGAGAATACAGAGCTATGACCACAGGATGGAGAACCAATGATCATGTCAATTTTGGTAAATTTCACTTCTTCAAGGCTCTTTAAGAATGGAATATCACCAAAATTAAGCTTCCATTGTAGTTCTCCTTTGGAATGGAATACAGCTCTTGGTTCAACATTAGCTACAAGATGATCTTTAAACTCGAAAAGAAGCGCTCCTTGCGCTCCACAGATACCAAGTACATTCATTGAAAATAGATTTGTTTAATATATACCGGATGGTCTTGCTAAAGACTACTATAATATGCAAATTTAATATCAAAACTATATGAAAGTTGGAGATTTACTACTGGTAACTGGCACTGCATTTTTTGAAAAGACCAAAATTGTTGATCGAAATAAGGGGATTTATACCCTAGAAAATGGGATAAAGACAGATAGAACTCTTCATCCACTGAATTCAACATATAAAGTTGAACCTTTTGATGAGGAAAAGTATAAAAATCTCATGGCACAGAGACTTTTAACAAGAAATTTGGAGAAATTGACTCTGATCAACAACAAAGGGATAGAAAATCCAGAGATTGTTAGATATGCAGCTAATAAACTAAGTCGTATACTTGAAAAACTGGAAGAAAAATGATACGTTTCATGATAAGATTCCTTATAACAAATCACTTTATAAGGGTTATAGACAATGGGATTTCAGATGCAGGAGTACTTAGCAAAGCTTGGAAAGGAATAAACAAAGAGTATGAAGGCAATGAATCCTGGGAAAATGGCAAAAAAGAAGCCTTTCAAACATTCATCATCTGCTTTATAGGTCTAATCATCATTTCATACATAGTATGCTAACATCAACACCACCAATTTGGTTCGGATATACACTTATCATCATGTATATCTTAGGGTTTATCTTCTGTATCTTTCTCAGAAGTGTAATAAGTGAAACTCCTTTGAAAAGGTCAAGCACTAAAGTAAGGTATGGAGTTTTATTCCTTATATGGATTATGAGTCCAGCAGTAGTGATAGGGTTATTCTTTTTAACTATGAAAGTTATATTCAGATATGGCGATAAGAAGAACTGATATAGAGATAATCCTTCCAGGTGTAACCTACCAAGAAAAGATGGCAATCCCAGTATGGGATGCCTACATAGAAAAGGTAGTTATAGACGGGGATATTCCTTCCCTGATATCCGACAGGTTATGTGGAGGGATAAAGTCTATGATAAATGGCTATCCTCAAAAATTCAGTGGACAACTCAAAGGTAGTATAGAAAATATACTCAATGATACAGAGGTATATATCTATAAGAAATATGGAATAACCTACTCTAAGTTAAGGGTAAAAAGAGATGGGTACTATTTAATGATTTCTACAAAACCAGACCAACCATTTGACATATGGGAATCATAAATCCTCAATAAACCATGATAGAAGTATTAAGTCATTTTCTGGGATTCTTTATTGGATTCACCATAACACTGGGTATGATAGGTTCAATTCTTCATTACCTACGGAATTATTCTAGAGAGTCATTAAATTTATTACTAGATTTATTTATCTTATGTATGATTATAACTCTGGTGATAGGTATAACCATTCTAATATTGCACTATGACATCTGAACTGAATAAGGATATGATCATACTGGATTGGATTTATTATGTGAAAGATGTAAACCATGGATATTTAATTTACCAGAAGTTGGTTGGGGTGATTTTTGGGTTATACCAATGACAGTAGAAGGATTTATGGGAACCTTGTATTATGGTACTTATAGTAAGGATGAAGTAAGGGAGATATATGAATCCAAAGGGATAGGCCTTATATAGGGAGCCTTAAAAATATCCTGGAAAATTTTGTGAAGAGCCTTTAAATGGGTTCTTCATTTTGTGTAG
>ULNM01006673.1_pt1 | contig 10030 bp, 8 predicted proteins | sample 1951921 | NCBI WGS metagenome assembly ULNM01 (sample SAMEA4835577, study PRJEB28245) | human gut metagenome | biome: gut microbiome; material: fecal sample | place: Denmark | collected 2008
CGGAAGGTGTACCAAATGCGCTTCCAGCCCATCTGGATAATCCGTCTGCCCTTTGCCCCAAATTCATGCGCACCGCACATCAGCGTGACGGCTGTTTCTTCATACACGAAAGGTTCTTCCAGCGCGCACAGCAGCCGGGTGCAGACGAGGTGGAGCAAGTCGCGTTCGCCCGTCGTCAGGGCATTGATGCGCTGCGCCTGAGCGGGCATTGCGGCGGTCGGAATGATAGCGGGGTGGTCGCTGACTTTGCTGTCATCCACAACCCGTTCGGGATGCAGGTGCAGTTCCAAGGCGGATGCGAAAGGCAGCGCACGGCACACGCGGGCAGCCAGTTCCGGCAGTTTCCCCTCCATATCATAGGTCAGGAACCGGCTGTCGGTGCGCGGATAGGTCAGCAGCTTTTTCTCATACAGCGACTGGGCGTATTCCAGCGTCTGCTGGGCTGTATAGCCGAAGATGCGGTTCGCGTCCCGCTGGAGAGTAGTCAGGTCGTAAAGCAGAGGTGGGTTCTCCCGCTTCTCCTTATGCTCGACCTTTTTCACTACGGCGCTGTCCCTGTTGCAGGCGTCCATCACCGTGCGGGCTTCGTTCAGGTCATGGATGCGGTCAGAATGACCCACCAGACCCCCGCCCAGATCCAGCTTCACGGTATAGAAGGTTTCCGGCTCAAAGTGCTCAATAGCATCCTCACGCTCACTGAGCATCGCCAGGGTTGGCGTCATGACCCGCCCAATGGGGAGCGTAGGACCGTAGAGGAGCGAATACAGCCGCGTGGCGTTCATCCCGATGAGCCAGTCAGCCTGCGCCCGGCAGAGAGCAGCCTGATAGAGATTGTCATAGGCGGACTGGTTCTTCATGGTATGGATGCCTTCACGGATCGCAGTTTCTTCCATGGAGGAAATCCATAAGCGCCGCACTGTCTTCCTGCAGCCTGCCTTTTCATAGACCAGACGGAAGATCAGCTCACCCTCGCGTCCGGCATCCGTTGCGCAGATAATCCCATTCACCTTGTCATCGTTCATCAGGGTGCAGACAATGTTGAACTGTTTCGCGCCGTCAGCGGATACGTTGTATTTCCACTTGTCTGGGATAATGGGCAGATCCTTATAACGCCAGGTAGAAAAACCCTTGTTGTAGTCCTCAGGCATGGCCAGCTCGACCAGATGCCCCAGGCACCAGGTGACCATGAAGCCATGGCCTTCCATGTAGCCGTTCTTTGATTCCGTCGCGCCAATCGCGGCCGCGATGGCTTTCCCGACGCTCGGCTTTTCAGCAATGAATAATTCCATGTTTTCCTCCATGCAAACGGCCCTGCGGGTTCAGTCCGCAGGGCACGTGTTTTTATTCCTGATTCGGTTCTTCCTCGTCCGGTTCGTCGTCGTCATCATCCAGAACAAAGTCATTGTCAGCGCGGTTCTTACCGCCCTTGCCCTTGTTCTTCAGCATGAAGATCGCACCGCCGCCACCCAGCAGCACGATGGCCGCAAGCGCGATGATCGCCGTCATCTGATCCGGCTTTTTCTCGGGTTCCGGCTCAGTAACCACCGGCGTCGGTGCGGGTACGGCAGTCGGTTCAGGCGTGACATAGATGATTTCCGGCGTAGGAGTCGGAACCTCTTCCTTCTCTTCATCAGACATCAGAGCCAGCAGATCCCGCTCATCCACCAGGTTCAGGAAGTAGGTCTCATACATCTCCGCTTCCTCATCAATCGGCTTGTCATAGTCGATGACGAGATAGAAGGTGTTGCCGGCCTTGGACTGAAGGGTGATGAACTGCTTGTTGGTGGCCGCGCTATACAGCACATCCAGCGTATGGGAATTGCCATCCGCCTGATACGGCATGCCCGGCCCGATGGTAATGTACTCAGTCTGGATGATGGGCTCCGGTGTCGGCGCGGCGGTGGGTTCCGCCGTGGGCTCCGCGGTTGGTGCCTGGGTGGGCTCCATCCAGTCCTCGTCGGAAACATAGATCAGAGAGCTGCCCAGACCATGCGGCTTCTCCGTGGCAGCCGGAACAACCACAGCAGTGGGCGTTGGATCGGGTTCGGGTTCCGCAGAGGCCGGAGCATCTGTCGCGGAAGCACCGCTGCCCGGCTTCTTGCTGGGCTTCGGTGTCGCGGTCGGTTCCGGCGTGGGATCAACCGGCTTCACATAGTCCGGATTATCCAGCGTAATCGGATCGGAGAAGTTTCCGGCAAAGTCGAAGGCGCGGACAGCCAGCTTTTCAAACTTGTTCATGTTGTCATCCAGCTCAACGTCCAGCTTATTGCCTTCCACGGTCGTAAACAGCATGCTGTTGATCTGAACACCAGCAATGCCGGACAGCTCATCCCGCACCTCAATGTGCAGGGCATGGTTTGCAATGTTGGCGCTCACAAGCGGAGCAGCCAGGTCAATACTGGTGACCTGCGCCGTTTCCTCAAACGTGCGGTCATAGGGATCGGTGACGCGGAGCATGAAGGTGCCGTTTTCATGTACGGTGATTTCCGCCTTGCCCTTGTCAAACCGATCTTCGCAGTCCGTCCAGCTTCCGCCGTTCATGCGGTACTCGATCTTCTGCCAGCCGATGCTTTCCTTATCCGTCACCGTGGCCTTGATTTCCGCGCCGTTGTTGTTTGTCCAGCCGCCCGGCGCGACCAGCACAATCCGGTACGGGTTTACAGGCAGGACAGGCGTTTCCGCTCCTGACAGATCGTTCACGGTTTCCGCCATGCCGGGGCAGATGCCCATGAGCATGGAAGCGATCAGGAGCAGAAGAATCATTCGCCTCCCGCGCTTACGCATTGTCATCATCAATGGATTCCTCCTTTTCAGCGGGCTGCCTGCCCGCGTCCTTCACACTTTGGGGAAGCTCCGGCACGGGTTTGGTTTTGTCGCCGTACAGCTTCTTCATGATCTCAGCCAGCTGCTCAGGCGTAACGTTGTACTGCGCCGCCGTTGCGTTGATCGCCGAGGCATCCGCCTGCTGAACAAGCTTCCGGATCTCTTCGACCTCTTCCCGAAGGTCGACAAGCTCCTTTTCCTTTTTCTTCAGCAGCGCGTGCAGTTTCAGCCGGTCCGTGGGATACCTTTTCTGTTTCTTTTCGGTCATACTCTTCACCTCAGTCAATCGGCAGCCGGCCAAAGGCGTAAATCTTCTTCGCCCACTGCGCGTTTTTCAGGTCCGCAAAGCCGATGGGATCACCGGCATGGATCATCATGTTGTTTCCCACGTAGATCCCCACATGGGTGATTCCCTTCACATCGGCTCCCATGGTCTTTTCAAAGAACACCAGATCACCGGGCCGCACTTCCTCACGGGGAATATCCGTGCACAGGGAGTACAGGCCCTGCGCTCCCAGGCGTCTGGTGCTGTACACGCCGGAATGATTGAACACCCAGCAGACAAAGCCGGAGCAGTCAAAGCTGGTTTCGGGACTTGAGCCGCCGTATACGTAGGGATATCCGATGTATTTTCCCGCCTCAACCATGAGATCCCGGAAATTGGGGTCGAGCACCAGCAGCATTTCGGGGATGGTGTACTTGACCAGCTTGTTTTTGGACTTCACGCCGTTGACCTTGACGTTCGTCTTCCCGGCGGACGTGATCACCGGAATCTCCTCATCCTCATCGCCCATGAAGTAGATCGGATCGTCCTGGATGACAAAGGCATTTTCATCCCACTCAATATCCTCGATCTCGATGAGGGGTTCATCCTCTGCGACAGTTGCCTGTGACGGCAGGAAGACCGACATCAGGATCAGGGCGAGGATAACTGCCAGCACCTGTCTGGCGGAAAAAGCGGACTGCTTTTCATACATGCGAATCATTTTCTGCATCTCCTTTATTGTCTTCGGTATGGAAAGCGGAGCCCTGACGCTGCAGGACTCCGCTCCCGGGATCAGTTCGGGACACGCCCGAAGGAATGGAAGTGCTGTCTCCAATAAGAATCATTCAGGTTGGCATAGCCCAGAGGCGAACCACAGTGGATCATCATATTGTTGCCAACATAGATGCCGCAGTGGGTAATGCCTGCTACGCCTTCGCCCATGGTGCCGTCAAAGAACACAATGTCCCCGGGCCTTGCTTGATCCACCGGAACATCCCGGCACAGGCTCCGCAGGCCCTTGGCTCCCAGCCGTCCGGTGTTGTAAACGCCGCTGGCTGTGAACACATAGCTGATAAAGCCGGAACAGTCGAAGCTGGTCTCCGGACTTGCGCCGCCCCACACATAGGGATAGCCGACATACTTGTTGGCTTCCTCCATGAGTCTTGCGAAGGTTGGATCCGCGTCCAGCGTTTCCTGGGGGATGTCATACAGCATGGGATCCTTCAGCGGAACCGCGTGAGGCCCGTGGAAGATGCCCTCCATATTGCCGTGGCTTGCCATGTACAGGGCGTACATGCCCATGGTGTGATGGCTCATGCTGACGACCGGCAGATGCGACAGATCTTTGTTCTCCAGCTTCACGTTGCAGATCGTGTAGGTATAGGGTACATCCGCGTCGTAGGTGTAGGATTCCGTATAGGTCCGTCCGGTATCCGGATCGGTCACAAGGCGCGTTCCGGTCTGACGCTCCGTCCGGTATCGGGTTTCGGTGGTTACCGTTTCCGTGACCACGTACTGGAGGGCGAAATACTTCTCAATGACCGGCATAGCCGAATCAATGTCCCATTCCTGGCCGTCGTAATAGGCCGAGATAATGGCGATCAGCACATACGGGTTATGCCAGATCTCATCTGCCTCGACATGATACTCATCGTACCCGGGATGGTAGCGCTCATAGTGATCCATCTCGTCCTTCAGCTGCCACTCCTTTTCCGCGTAGACACGCTCAGCGGCCCGGACATCCTCTTCCTCAGCGGGATAGGTGCCGATCACAACGGACTCCAGCACGGACTGTGCCAGCGGCGTACACGCCTGCAGGCTGCTCATGACGATCAGAAGCATACCGCCCAGGGCGAGAAGCAGCAGAATGGTCGGATGACGGCGTATGACTTCGACAGTTTTTCCGGCTGCATCGCTGACCTTCTCCGTTGCTTTCTCCGCGCTCTTTGCTGTACTCTGAACGGTTCTGCCATTCGCGCCTCGCTTCGCTGCGGCATATTCCCGGCGAATAGCACGCTTCTGCTGCCACCGGGAATAGGGATTGCTGGTGAACTGCGGGTGCTCCTGCTGGTACTGCTTTTCCATCATACGGATATTGGCTTTGTCCAAGCGTTTTTCCGCTTTTTCCAGCTGCTTATATGGACGCATTTTGTGGGCGTGATAGGCGTGTTCACCCATCTGCAAAGCTGATTCTGCTTTCTGGTCTGCCTGCAGCACCGCATCAACAGCTACGTTGTCGTCCTCGTTCGCATCCTTCGCCTGACGGTGAAGCTGGTCTCTGGCTGTTCGGACGGCCTTTTGCGCAGGATGTGTAAGCTGAGAGGGCTTCTTTTTCTGCGTTTCCTCAAACTTCAGCCGCAGCGCCTTTTTCTTTGTACCGGCAGAAGCGGCAGGAACGGCTGCATCCGGGGCAGTCCCACGGGAAAGCGGCTCAGGCACCGGCGTGGTGTCGGCACCAGGAGCCTTCGCTTCAGCCTTTACAGACTTCGGCTTTTTCCGCGTATTCTGCACAGCGGGATCCGTCCGGATGTCCGGGGTTTCTTCTTCGTGCGGCACTGCATGGTGTTCATCAGAAACACTGCGCGGATGATCCGAAGAGGAAGAAGAGGCGGTTTCTCCGCTTTCCCGGGTCAGCCTGATCCGATAACCCTTCCGCATCTTCTTTTGGGCAGCTTCATATTTGTCAGCAGCCTTTTCCGCTTTGGCGATGGACCGGGCCAGGGCGTCGTTCTCCAGTTCCTCTTTGGAGAACTGAAGCCTGGGAGAGCCGCGGCTGCGATGTTCATCCATCAGGCATCATCCTCCTTATGGTCTTGCGCTTCCGCAGCGTCTTTCTGCAACTGAGCCGCAAACAGCTTTCCTCCTGCCTATCGGCCTGGGCAGCGATCTGTAAAATCGCGCAGGTCATAAAGCCCAGGAATCCGGAAACCGGAATCATGATGATCAGGAAAATGGTCACGCTCGTCCTCCTTTTCCCAGCAATCAGGACGCATGAACCTCGGTGGGCTTGGTCGTCATGATGCTGTAGAGCTTGGTATGCTTCGGGAAACGATCCTGGAAGGGCAGAATCACATTGCCGTAGAATAGCAGACCTTCACCTTCACCGCTCTGCGTCACATAGGACAGCTGATGCGGCGAAATGCCCAGCTTCTTGGCGAGGATTTCCCGGTCACCGGCAGCCTGGTTGAGCATGTAGATGTAGTCGCTGTTCTCAAAGATATTTTCAATTTCCTGACTGGCCAGCAGATCCTTCACGTTCTGCGTGATGCCGGTGGGAATGCCGCCCCATTTACGGAAGCGTTTCCAGATCTCTACGGAATACGCTGCCGTCTGCTCTTCCTTCAGGAGCAGATGGAACTCGTCCATGTAGTACCGGGTGGACTTGCCTTCAGCGCGGTTTTCGGTCACGCGGCCCCATACCTGATCCTGAACGATCAGCATACCTAACTTTTTCAGTTGTTTGCCCAGCTCCTTGATGTCGTAGCAGACCAGCCGGTTGTTCACATCCACGTTCGTCCGGTGATTGAACACGTTCAGAGAACCGGTGACGTAGATTTCAAGGGCGGTTGCCAGGGACTGCGCTTCCTTTTCCTCCTGCTGCCGCAGCGCGTTGTACAGATCCTCCAGGATCGGCACGTTCTCCGGGCAGGGATTGGCCAGATAGGGCTGATAGATGATGTGCACGGCACGGTCGATGATGGTTTTCTCAATCGGCTGCAAGCCGTCCCGTCCGCCGACAATCAGCTCGCACAGGGAGAGGATGAAGTCCGATTTCAGGGAAAGCGGATTCTCATCGTCACTGTAGTTGAGGTTAATGTCCATCGGATTGATGTAGGAATCACTGGTGGGCGAAATCCGGATCACCTGTCCATGGAACATATTGACCAGCGGGTAATACTCACCTTCAGGGTCGCAGATGATCACATCATCGTCAGTGAGGAGGATCACGTTGGCGATCTCACGCTTCGCGGCGAAGGATTTACCGGAACCGGGCGTACCAAGGATCAGACCGTTGGGGTTCTTCAGCCATTTCCTGTCTACCATGATCAGATTGTTGGACAGGGCGTTGAGGCCGCAGTACAGTGCTTCCTTACTGGTCTGGAACAGCTCCTGTGTCGTGAAGGGCACAAAAATAGCGGTTGACGATGTCGTCAAACCGCGCTGAATCCGGATGGCATTGTGCCCTAGGGGAAGGCAGGAAACCATGCCGCTTTCCTGCTGGAAGTCCAGCGGGATGAGCTGGCAGTTATGCTGCTGCGCCAGGCTCTGCGCCTGCTTCACATTTAGGCTCAGCTGCTTGGCGTTGTCCGCTGTGTTCAGCACCAGGAAGGTGATGAGAAACATGCGCTCATTCCGGCTCTGAAGATCTTCCAGCAGCTTTTTGGCCTCGCCGCCATAGGTGGCCAGGTCGCTCGGGATGATGTCCATATCGTACCCGGCGCGGACAGCCTTTTTCTGCTCCTCAATCTTCATCTTGTCCAGATCGGTGATCTTCCGCTTCACATCCTTGATGGCGGCCACCTGGTCGATGGCCTGAATGTGAAGGGAAACGATCAGGCTGGATTCCATGGCGAGGAAGTCTGCCAGACACCGGTCGTTCAGGTCGGCAGCGAGGATGGAGAAGAAGCTAACCTCACCCTGTTTGCTGCCCATGCCGAAGGTGTTCTTCGCCCGGAAGTCGAAGCTCGCCGGAGCAATGAAATCCTTGGTGGAAAGCCCGGTCGGGGCAAGCCATTTCCAGTCGAACTGGAACGGAGCCTGCGTGTCCATGTGGAACATGTCATGCATCAGCTTCAGCCGCTCCCGTCCGTCCAGCGGGGATGCGGCAACGCCCAGGCGCTTGAAATTGTTCAGCAGATCAATCTCGATGCGCTCCAGCCTGGGCTTGGCTGCCTTGAAGTTTTCCGCCTCAATGCCGTAGGTAATGAACTTGGTCTTGGTCAGACCGTTATTGCCCTTGGCCAGCTGGTTCTGAAGCATTTCAGCATATTCATGCCGCACGTCATTGAACCCGTCATCCTTATCCGGGATGATGATGCTCTGCTCGAAGGATTCCGCGCTGGCCGTCAGGTTGAGGAAGGAAAACTGAAGGTGAATGGATGCGTCGAAGTAGTTCAGGAAATCGCACCAGCCCTCAAAGATTGAGGTTTTATCATCGTTCTGAGCCAACTGGTAGTTGATATCCTGAAACTGAATGGTTTTGGTGTAGTAGTTATCCGTGACGCGGCAGATACCGTCAGGCCACATCCGCTGATATGGGATGGTGGCCTGCACTGTCCGCGGGACTTTCTTCGCGTTCTGCTGCTGGCTGCGCGTCATCAGCTCCTGCAGCTGCTTCTTTTCAGCCCGCGTCAGCTTAAGCTTTTCCTTTTTCTTTGCCATGAAGGATCTTTCTGACCTCCCGTCTGTTTCTCGTATTCTGTTCAAGGGTGGCGTAGAAATTCTCCGTTTCAAATACGCGCGTCCTTGGCCGGACGAACCGGGCCTGAATGTAATGCTTCAGCAGAACCTCCAGAGGCTGTCCGTTGCGCTCAAACATGGCGAACAGGAAGAACGGCAGCATGATGACAATCATGAGCGCCGCCGCCATGCTCACGCCGATCGCTTCCTTGGTCAGGAAGAACACCGGCAGACCAGCCAAAGCACCCAGACCGAAGCAGACAACCTGGCGCTTGGTCAGGTTGAACAGAAACTTGGATTTGACACGAGTCAGATCCTTAGGGACAGGGACATAAGCCATCGGTTATCCTCCTTTTCTGCGAAGCACGTACCAGACAGGAAGCCGTTTCCCGGTCTGACTCCGGCTTCCCTGACGCCGGGGCTTCCGCTTGCGCAGCGTCCGGTACTTCTTTCGTGGTTTTGCTTTCCAGCTTGTGTTTTTCTTTTTCATTGCCGTCACGTCCGTTCCTGATTAATGTGCGTTGAAAATGGACTTGGCAACGGAGCTGGACTTGAACAGGGTGAAGCACAGTAGCACTGTGTACCCGATGCACGTCCAGAGCGCGGCGCTTACATCGCTGCCGACGCTGATGTTCTGCACCAGCACGGCATAGATTCCAACGCAGACCATAATGAGGAACGCCTGAAAGCCCAGGGCAAAAAGCGACCGCAGGTAGTTCTGTCCCATCTGACCCCATTCCCGGTTCACCATCGTCGCCATGGGGATCGGAGCCACTGAGGTCACCATGTAGATCTCGATCATTCGGCCATACACAATGATGAAGATGCAGATGCTCAGCACCCATGCAATAATGCTCATCAGGGAGGACTGGAACCACAGCCCGAACAGCGGGCCGATATCCATCTCCATGAGCGAGGCTTCCATATCGCCGAGCAGCGTCGATATATCCAGCGCTGTCTCTCCGATGATCACACCGGCTGCCTGACTGACCACATGCTGGGCGACATCAAAGACACCCATGACAATGTTCCAGGTGTTGGTGACAATCAGCACGGCGGCAAAGGTCTTGAAAACCCATTTGAAGAAGATGAAGGTCTCAAAATCATGCATGTTATTCCGGTCGATCAGAAGCTGAATCAGCTCAAGGCACATGACAAAGGTCAGGATGATCCCGGCGATGGGCACCACCACATTTTCAGACAGACTCTTGATCATGCTGAAGATGCTTCCGTTCCATGCCTGGGGTGTCTTACCCACGGTGGATGCCACATCGGCCACACGGGTATTGATGCTGTCAAACAGCCCGGACAGATTGCTGACGATGCCGCCGACCAGCAGCCCTTTGAGCCACTCGGTAATCTTGTCCCAAATGAAATTCAAGGACATCCCTCCTTAAAGGCCACCTCCCGCTGATGCGTGAGAGGGCGAAAGAGTGGTCGGATGCGCATCAGCCGAAGAGGCCGCTGAGCAGAGGGACGAGGGTGGTGCCGATCAGGGCGACACCGCCGCCGGCCATGAGCTGTTTTATCCCCAATTAGGTG
>ULNM01004429.1_pt1 | contig 9854 bp, 6 predicted proteins | sample 1951921 | NCBI WGS metagenome assembly ULNM01 (sample SAMEA4835577, study PRJEB28245) | human gut metagenome | biome: gut microbiome; material: fecal sample | place: Denmark | collected 2008
CAATGTAGGGAGTTCTTAATCCTTAATACTTTAATCCCAGAGATAGGGATGAATGATTTAGTAGATGCTAAGTTTGCTGCTGGTTACAGGCTGGCTCTTGAAACAATAGAAGCTGTAGCTAAACAGTACAAGACTTATCTAGAACGTTATGAAGAATTGAGACCAAACAAATAAGGAGGAAAGTAAATAATGTCAGAAGAAATTACAAATGTTAATACGGTACAACAACCAACCACAACAGAAGGACAAACTGGGGCAGCGCCAGCTACCCAAGAAAACTCAATGGTTAATGTTAGTACAGAAAACAATACAGTAGATAATGTGCAACCTGCTGTAGGGGAACAAGTTGAAAATGCACAAGCTACAGATATTACTGATAAGTTTGTAGAACCTAAACAAGATGTAAATGTGGAAGCTCTACAAAAACAAGTTCAGGAATATCAAGCAAAAGAGCAAGAGACAAGAGAACTGTTGAGCCGATTAGGTACTGACGGTACTACAGATATTCAAGTCTTGGAAGCTATCAAACAACGTGATATAATTGATAACCAAGCTCAACAAGCTTACGTAAATCTTTGTAATAAGTATGGTGTTGATTATAGAGCTGAAAATATTGAAGCTTCTGCAAAAGCTCTTAAAGAAAAAGACCCACAAGCTTATTATGATTTACAGTATGAACTAGGTCAGCTAGATAATATTGTAAATGAAAAGAGAGGGGTTATTGATAACTTTATAACACAGAAACAAGTTCAAACAAGTTTAAATAAGTATGGACAATTACTTAATGCTAGTCCAGCTTTAAAACAACAATTGAACTCTTATCTGAATACAGTACCACTAACTGACCCTGTTAATCAAATAGATACTTTTATGCAAATGGCTACAGCTATTCAGCGTGAAGCTATTGAGATTGGTAAGATACTTGCTCAACAGCAAGCACAAGCACAGTCTCCAGCTAACGTACTAAACAATAGCGTAATGGCTCAACAAACTTCATACGCTGCTACTCCTCCAAAGACTTGGACTAGACAAGAGATAGCTGCAATGAGTGATAAAGAATTTGCTAAGTATGAGAAAGAGATTGACAGGGCGGTACGAGAAGGTAGAGTAATTTAATACGAAAGGATAAAACAATGACCAATATTACCCCAACTAATACAATCTCTGCTATGATACCAGAGGTTTTTTCCAAAAAACTAGCAAGACAAAATAAACAATATACTAGATTTATCGAAAGAAACTGTAACCGTAACTGGGAAGGTGCTATTACAGGATTTGGCGATGTAGTTAATATCGCACTTCCTAAAGCAGATAAAATCTCTGTTGCTATTACTGGACAAACAACTGATGTATGTCCAGTAGCTACTGGTGTAACTGCTGAAAGCTTGAAATTGACTATCAATAACGTAGCAACTTTCTCTATGAAGTTCTCTGATACAGAACAGGTACAATCACAGTTCAATCTTCTTGATGGTTATGGTGCATTGGCTATGCAGAAACTTGGCGACATGAAAGATAAACAGGTTATGAAATATGTTATCGACAAAGTTGTTACTACTACTGCTGGTACTAACCTAATCGGTACTGCTGCTGCTCCACGGGCTGTAACTAAAGATAATATCTATGATTATGTAGTTGACCTTGCTGTAATTCTTACAGAAACAGGTGCATTAAATGGAGATGGTTACTACACATTTGCCGGTAATGAAGAGGAACCTGAATACTTACTGCCTGTTCTTACAGTAACACCTAAGATATTTGGTCTTATGTTGAAATCAACTCAACTTACTCATCCGACCGCTGCTGGTGATGAAGTTGTTAAACGTGGTGAACAGAGTATGATGGGTGGTTTTGAAATCGACAAAAACACTGTACTTGCTAATTTCACTTCTACAGATGTTAAAGGTTTGGCAGAAGGCGCACAAGTTTGTATTGCTTCTACTAAGATGGCTACAACTTATGCTAACCAACTTACTAAAGTAGAAAAATTGAGAGACCCTGATTGCTTCGCAGATATCGTTCGTGGTATCGAGCTTTATGGTTTTGAAGTAATTCACCCAGAAGCTGCTGCTGTAGCATTCTTTAAAATTGGCGCTGCTACTGTATAATAACTTCGCTATAGGGGGTAAAACCTCTATAGCTCTTGTTAATTTAAAGATGGAGTAGATTAATGGGTAAAGGAAAAAATTATTATGAATTATGTAACGATATTCTAACAGAGTTATTCTATGAAAAGATAGCTACATTTGAAGAGTTAGATACGTTACCAGAAGGAATTAAAGTTAAGCAAGACCTTAATAATGCTTTATCTTTTATTTGTAATAATGAAGAAAGAGCTTGGAAGTTTAGAGAGGTAAGTAGATTTCTACAGCTAGTAGCAAAGCAAGGTGCTTATCCTCTAGAGAATGGCTTTATTAAATACCTAAGATATGCTGATATGCCTATAGTTTTAAGCTATATTGAAGGTCACGAGTACTTAGCTTATGCAGAAGGAATGCCTTTGAATTACTGGATGGATGATGGAGAGATTAATCTTTATCCTGTACCAAGTGAAGACCAGAATGGTAGATTAATTAAGGTAAGCTTATTAACTTACGACTATGCTAAAGATAAATGTGGTGTTGCTAAACCTTTAATGGAATATGAAACTGATGAACCTATTATCCCAGCTCATCATAGAGATATACTTAAATGGAGAGTATGTTCTGACTGGAGAGGAAGCGTTAATGACGCTAAGGCTGCATTCTATGAAAGGAAGTATAAGAAAGCATACGCTGCATTATGTAACGACCAAAGATTAACAAGTGGTTATCCTGCTGGATTTGATATAATGCCTTCAAATAATACAGCACAGAATGCTATAATGAATGCGTTTTACAACCCTAGAACTAGGAGAATTATTTAATGGCTGGAACTATTTCATACTTCAACCTAACTGGTGGACTTAATACAATTCAAGGATTGGGTACAATTAACCAGACTAACAAACGTACCGAAAGTCCCGATATGAAGAATGTTGAGTACTATAAACTTGGTGGTTTAATTACTATGAATGGTAATACTCAATTCGGAGATACCTTTGATAGTCCAATCTCATTAGGTTATGAATATATATGTGGTAACAATAAATATATGATTGTTATTACTACCAATAGTGAAGTGTTTATATACGATAAAGTATCTGGTAGTTTTAAATTAATATTCAAGTTTGAGAATAAAAACACACGTCATAGTATCTGCTCTTTTAATAACGGTATTATAATGAGTAACGGTATTGACGATTTAGTCTTCTACCAGTATGGAAGAAAGGATTCAATAGCAACCAGCGTAAGTACAACAGGTGCTAATAATAAAGTTACAGGTACTAATACAAATTTCCTCACAGAGCTGTCTGTAGGTGATTATATCATACTTGGAAATGATGATAATACATTTGATAATAAATATAGAATAGTCTCAATAGAAAGCGATACAGAGCTGTCTCTAGATAGAAATTATCCTACTGCACAAACTTCTGTAGCTTTATATCTTAGTGATTTATCAGCTTGTAACGCTGTATTTAAAACACAAGGAGAAAATCCAAAAGAAACTGATGTAAGAGGGTTAGCTTTAAACTCTTATAATGGTAGAATATTTGTAGGTGGTACTGATGGTATTCTTTATTATTCAGAGGTAGGACTTATCCATGGATGGTCACAAGAGTTTGGAGCTGGTGCTATTCCAGCGTTCTATGATGATAACTCTGACTTTACAGCACTAGGATTATTTGATAAATACTTAATAATCTTTAAGAGAGAAAGATGTTATTTACTGGATGGAAATGATGTTAATGATACTAACTGGACAGTAACACCTTACTCTTTGTATACTTGTGATAGTCAACAATCTTGGATAGACGCTGATAGTTCTTTATTAGTATATTCAAGAAATGCTGGTGGTATTTATCCTGTATTAAAGCGTACAATATATAACCCTATCTTTCAAGGTAGTGAGTTGTCAATGAAGATTAGAGATAGTTTTCAGTTTATTAATGAAGCTAGATTTGATTATATATTCCCAGTATATCATCCAGAAAAGAAGTACGTTATGTTTTATGTGCCGTTATTAACTGGTAAAGGTTCTAATACAGCATTTATTTATGACGTTACTTCTAAGACTTGGCTAAAAAGAGAAGTACCTCAAAATGTTACGATAGCTTTTAGGTTTGATAATGAAATCTATATAGGTACTACTGATGGTAAAATTCTTAAAGAGTTTTCTGGTTTAACTTTTGACGGAAGTCCTATTGAATTCTACTGGAAGTCACCTTCATTTACATTCGGACAAGGTACTAACTTCTTATCAGCTAGAGAGTTTAGAATAAAGATGAGTGAGGAATATACCAATAACTTTAGGGTAAGAAACTCTAGGGATGGTAAGACTACTTATACCGAAAGAAAGATAAGCAGTAATGAGAATGCTTTTATTGGTCTTGTATGGGATGTAGACGAGAATACAGAAAGTATTACAGATACCGTATGGGATGAAGATAGTTGGGTAGTAAGTAGTTATATTACTAAACGATTTCCTTTAATGAACCAGATATTTCAGACTATGAGTGTTGAGTTTTACGGTAATGGTTTGAATGAAGCTATGTGTATTTATGGGTTTGAAATAGATGGGGTACAATTAGAGGAAGTACCTTGGTAAAATATGGAGATTAAATAATGGGTAAGAAAACACCTTCAAGACCACAGTATGAGCAATTAGCTGATACTCCGTGGATTACAAGAAATAGAGAATTAAATACTAATTCTTATGCAAATCTTAATACTGCTCTTAATGATTTCCAGAACTTTAATGTAAACAATAATGACTATTATCAATCAATAGCAGACGCTTATACTAATGCTCAATGGAATGATTTAAATAGAGCTTATACTCAACAGGCTAATCAATTAGCAGCTAGAGAAAGACAAAGACTAGGTACATCAGGCTCTAGTTCATCCGCTTACAACACAGATAGTCTCAATAGAAACTATGATTACTTAGCAAGTCAAGTAGCTGCTAACACTGCTAACCAATATAATAATTTAGTTAATCAAGCTTACAATAGAGGATTAGCTAATATTAATCTCTACAATACTTTGTTCAACAATTCAGGTACTGAAACTCAAAGAGTAGATGAAAACAACTGGAAGATAAGATTACAGAACCAACAGAACAAATGGTTAGATGAGGTTGATGACGCTAATAGCGGTTTTAATATTGGTGGTGCTTTAACAGGTGCATTATCTGGTGCTACCTCTGGATTTGCTATGGGTGGCCCTTGGGGAGCATTAGGAGGAGCTGTAATAGGTGGAGCTACTGGAGGTTTTGGAGGTAGTAACCAGTCCAGTTCAACACTAGGAGGACAAGCAGGAGGCTTCTTAAATACCTTAAGTAATAATGTTAATACATCTAGAGCTGCTAACTCGATAGGTTCTAACATAGGAGCTAACTTAGCCAATAATTACTTTGGTTCTAGTTCTGGATTGAACCAATCACACTTACAGGATAATATAGGGAACTTTGATTTCGTTAATGATATATGGGGGAGTTACGCATAATGGCAACAATAGAATGGTTATATGATAATTACAAATCAAGATTTCCTGATGGTAGACCTGACCAGTTTCTTAATTTAATGAAAAGGAACTTTCCTAAACAATACAATCAGGCTAAACAATATATAGAAAGAATGGCTAAACAAATAGAGGAAGTTGTAGAAAGAACTACAGAACAACCTAAACAAGAAAAACCTAAACAGTCTACCAAGAAAGTATCCACCTCTAATACCAACATAAATAAAGATTTAGATATTCTCTATGGTAATCAGGATAATAAACCCAAGCTTGATGATATTAAACAAAAGGTTGGTGGTGCTACTAAGTCAGCTCCTAAAGCAACTCCTAAAGCTGGTGGTGTATTAAAAGGTGTAGGTGGTAAGGCTGCTCCTGCTGCTGGTATAGCATTAGAACTTCCTTCTTACTGGAAGAATGTTACTGATGAGAATGCTGACTGGATGTCTCGTTCATTAGATACCTTAGGCTTATTAACTAAAGGTGGGTCTATTATAGCTGGTGCTACTGGTGTAGGATTACTTCCTGCTGTAGCTGGATATACGGGTGGTGCTGGATTACAAAAAGCAGCAGGAGATATTAGAAGTAAAAACGCAACTGATAAACTTCTAGCTAAAGATAGTCTAAAACCTTTAACTCCAGAAGAACAACAAAGATATAATCAGTATATTATAAACAATCAAGATAAAATGATTGCACAAACAAAACAACAGATGAAGGACTTAGATGGGATTAGGAAGTTTTATGAAGGTGCTGAACAAAGATTGTCTGCTATAGATGATACGCTAAACACATCAGAAGCGTCACAATCGATTTTAAGAGGGGTTAATTATAATGGGAATGTAAATACACCTAAAACTAATTTACCCCCTGTTAAAACGCAATCTGGAGCGTCTGGTAATATTTCTAATAATGTTCCTGTACAACAAAATAATACGGTGGATAAAATTATGGCTAATAATATAAATAGAAATAATACTTTATTAAATGATATAGTAGGTATTTCAAATGTTATTAAAGGAGCTCAAGCTGGTTATCAACAACCTAATGTTGGTGTTACAGAGGAGGAAGTTAATGCCTACTTAAATGCACTAGAACAAGCAGGTCAAAACTTAACAAGACAAAACCAATTTATCCAAGATTACAGAAATGCTGTAGCTGCTGATGATAGAGCATTAAGACAAGCCCAATTTAATGATGCGTTGCAAGATGTAACAAATAAGTTACAAATGCCTAGCCAAGTATCTTGGGTATCTCCAGAAGGACAGTTAAGAACTATTAATGTTGAGACTAACGCAAGTCCTGCTAATAACGTAGCTAATCTAAAAGCTCAACCAAGTAATGTTGATAGATTAGTAAATGATTATAAACTAACATCTAATTTAGCAACAGCACAGAATGAAGCTTTACAAAAGAGAGCTGAATTAGCTAGTGCTATGAGATTAAGTCAAGAGACTGGGTTACCTTTGAATATAGCAGCTAATATGAGTGGTAGTGACTATGTTAATTACCTTAAACCAATTCAAGAAACTCAACAGGAATTAACCACACAAGGTACACAAGGTATTATTGATTTAATTAAACAAGAAAGAAATAATATAGCTACTGCTGAAAGAGAAAATGCTAAAGCTATTTCAGACTTAACTACTGAACAGTATAAACAACTTAATGAAAATCAAAGAGCTACTCTTGATAACTGGATGGATTATAAGATTGCTCAAATAGATAATGCCACTAAGTTAGATGTTGCTAGACAATTAGGTGTCAACTCACAAGACCTAGAGAAGTTAAAACAATCAGACCCGTTAGCAGCTATGAAGATTAAAGCTCAACTTATTGAAGCTGCTACTTATTATAACGACCCAATAGGTCAAACAATGTTGAAGGATGTATACGCTCAATTATATCCTGAACAACAAACTGAACAAAACCCTACTGGTATGACTAGAGACCAGTTAGAATATTGGAGACAATTTAAGTAAGGATTTATTAGATGGTTGAATTTAATAGACAAGAAGCTATAAAGGGTGCTATAGAGGGTGGACAATCTATTGCTAATATTAATGCAGGTTTATCCTCTATAGGTCAAGCCCCTTTAAGTGAATATGAGCAAACTCTTATTAATAGAGATAGATACGGAATGAATGTTGCTCAAAGGTTTGGTGTGGGTGCTAGAGACTTTGCAGCAGGTCTTGCAACTATTCTCGGTAGTCCGTATGTATATGCTACTAATGAAAACTTTAGAGATACTGTTAATCGGAATGTAGCTAATTATGCAGGTCAAGTAGCACGTGGTGAAACAAATGTAGTAAATGACTTTGCTAATATGGTATTATCTCCTTATGGTGTTACTACAGAAGGTATAGCTAATAATCCAATACAATCTGCTAAGACCGCTGTATATAACGCAGGTGCTGACCCTTTTAATGCTGTGTTGGATACTATCACATTAACTCCTAAAGGTAGTATAGCTAAGGCAGCCTCTAAGTTAGATAATATTCCTGCCGTTAGACCTATTAGAGAAGCTTTGTTACCTACTCAAAGAGAAAGAGAAATAAATAGTATCCTCAATATCGGAGACTTGGATGTAGGTAAAAGAGCAGCAAGACAGAACTTTAAAGCTGCTGACCTTGCCAATAGAAAAGGAATTGATAAAGCTGTAGAGGGTTTAACTACTGGTAAATGGGATGAGAAGTATATAGACTTAACCCAAGAACTTAAAGCTTACTCGGATGAGATAGGTAAAGAGCTAATAGACTTAGGAGTAGACCCCACCTTTATCAAGAACACTGCAATAGGACAGTTTGTTTTAGAAAATCTAGACCCTAGTAGAACAAAGAATGTGTATTTACAGAATATACAAAGGGCTATTGAAAATCCTACAAAGGAAAACCTAGCTAATATTGGAACTACTCAAAAGACTTTAAATGAGTTGGTTCAAAGAGGAACTAAACTATACGATGAAGGTAAGATAGCTCCTATTACTCAAAGAGGTTTATTCAAGGCTGGAGATAAAGAGATGGTAGACCTTACTGATATAGGTAAAGGTTTATCAACAGAGAGAGTTTATGGTTATGGTACTACTCAAGAAGTAGCAAGTAACTTAGACAGAGGTTATAGGCAATTAGTATCGGAGATAGAAAGAGCTAAACAAGCTCAAATATCTTTTGAAACTCTAGCAGAGAAGTTTGGCAATAGAATTAATAAAGCTGACGCTGCTAAGATAAGTAAGAATGAAGTAGTTATATCTCCAAGAGAATTTAAAGATGGGGTTAAGACTTTATTTAATACTGGTAGACAAAGTGAGATAGGTAACTTCACTAAGCAATTATCACAAGGTGGAAGTCCTTCTACTTTAAAGAAGTATGCTAATGATTTATACGTAGTACCTAAGAGAGACCTAGAAGCCTTTACAAATAGGGTTAGAGGTCTTGACCCTAATAGTACAGTAGGAAAGATTTCTGCTGCTGTTAAACCGTTAATGGGTGCGTTTAAATCAAGCGTATTGGTTAAACCTCAATACATTGTAGGTAACAGAGCTGGCAACTTTGCATTAGGTAGTATAGGTGGTGCTGATTATATTAGTGCATATAGACCTTCACTACAAAAGTATTTACCAGAATACCTGTTAACATCTACAACATATAAAGGGTTAGCTCCAGTATTTGAAGATGTCCCTCTTGCTACTACCTTTAAAGATGTGACTAGAGAACTTAAACAATCAGCAAACTTATTAACTAATCCTAAGAGTACATTTGCTCAAAGATTACAGGGTGCTGGTGGTATAGTTAAATCCTCACAAGACTATTTAGCTAGACCATTATTCCAAGCTGAAAGTACGTTAGAAACATTTGATAGAGCTGCTGTGTATTTCAATCAAGCTAAGAAAATGGCTAAAGAATTAAAGGTAGATGTTGATGATTTACTTGAAAGAAGTCTTACAGACCAGAATATACAAAGACAATTGATTGATAGAACTAACTCTGTGTTAGGGGATTATGTAGGTAAGAACTATTATATCTCTCCTGAGTTGCACGAGCTTGGTGCATTATCATTCCCATTCTATAAAGTAGCTACTACTTCTAAGGATGTGTTGATAAATCAATTAAAGGATAACCCATTAAGACTTCAAGCATTCGCTAGAAACCCTGCAAGGATTGGTAATGAACTAGAACAGTTTGATGTGACTGTAGGACAACAACCAGATGATAGAGATATAAGAGGTGGGTTGACTGTTAAACCTACATATACAAA
>ULNM01022135.1_pt1 | contig 9777 bp, 10 predicted proteins | sample 1951921 | NCBI WGS metagenome assembly ULNM01 (sample SAMEA4835577, study PRJEB28245) | human gut metagenome | biome: gut microbiome; material: fecal sample | place: Denmark | collected 2008
CACCTTGGATTATTGGATATCGAATCCCGAAAAGGGAAGTTATTCTGTTCATAGTCTCCTACATTTAGGTATTATTAAGGAAGAAACAAGAAAAAAGGGCGAAAGGTTCGGAGGAAAAGGCGATATGTCATAAAAACTACACCCGGAAATACGAATATACAATATACGCAAACCGAGTGCACAAATTATACAAATGAAGATTTAGACAATTATCCCTATCACAAATCTTTTCCTTAATTTTTAATCGCCTTGACAGGCTCTTTAATCAGCACTGTAGTCGAGTCCCCGTATGCACGGAGCACTTCCAGAGTACGGGCCCGACGCTTACGTCCTTTGACATTCCAGAATTCTTTTGTAAAAGGCGTCATAAAATCACCGGAGAATCCCGAACCGCCACTGGCCCCCTGCCAGCTACCCACGGCCATATTATTAGCCCGTTCCGTCACTCGATAACGCAATCCGGTTGCTTCTATCTCATCTATGCTTTTACGGATACCCTTTTCTAAAGGAGTCTTCGCCCAATCAGAATAAATACGAAGCATTTTAAGTTCGTAAAAAGGATCTCCTCTCCACGTGTTCTTATTTATTTTTATTTTCTTCTGATACACCGGATCCCAGTTATACTTCGTATTTGCTGTATATGGACGCAAAGTAAGAATAACTTTCTTCTTCGGTGTATTTGGTATTTCGGGAAGTGTTGTGTTGAAATCCAGCCATTGTCTTTCCAGCGACATCTGCTGTTTACCCAGAGGCTCCTGTACTCCCATTTCTTTCAGAACTTCCGGATTCAGCTTAATCTCTCCTTCTCCGTCCAATAGACGGCGCAATCGCAAAGAGTCCTGAGGTGTCCAGTTCTGAGCGCAAACGGGAAGGACTACTACTAAAAGCAGTCCGATTATAGTGTAATATCTTCTCATTTATTTATTTTCTTACCACCACATATATCCGCTTCCACAAAGCGGTTCATCATAACAAGGATCTATGGTCCACATCGTACGGGGGTATTTGCGGTTTTCCCACCAGCGGCGATAACGGGCGGAAGCATCCAGAACTTCATCATCCGACAAGAAGTAAATGCCTTCATAATTCTCTGCATCTACATGTACCATCTTGCACCCCATCGAAGCATTCTGCCCCAGACGGATTGTTTCTACTGTCCACAAGATACATTCGCCTAAACGAAGCTTACCACCTGCGGAATAAGAAACCGGAGCCAGCGGAAAAGAAGGAATTACCGTCAAATCTTCGGCATACTTCAACAAGTCTCCTATGTCATCAACAGTAAACCGAGGGATAGTGTTCAGCCCTTCCGGACTTTCAACAGAATATTTTCCGGCCTTCAGTTGCTTGACGAATAAATCCACGTCAGGATTATTGTAGTCCAACGTCTCTTCCGTGCATGACACAAAAGAAAAAGAAAAGAAGAATATCAAAATGGCCATTAAGGCACGTATATTAGAAATTGCTTTCATTGTTGCATTGTATTAAGGTTAATATGTCATACGAACACCGCAAAGTAGATTAAGGTTCGTTGGACGTTCCGTTCGCAGCGTTTTTGTTTGCGAATCCGTATCAAAGTGATGAGATACCGTAGGCTCTGCAAACAGAGCAATCCGGTCGTTCAACTTATAACGAACTCCCAGACCTGCCGCAACGGAAAGTTGTATGGGCTCTGCTTCAAAACCATTGTCCCCGGCTCCGGCTACGCATTTCTCGGCAACACCACCCAATGTAGCGTAAAAGTCTACTTTAGAGTTGCTTGCCAGTATTGCATTCAGTTTCACCGGAACAGCCAGTGTATGTATCGTATGATCTCCATCAAGACGGTTGTATTGCAAACCTGCCTCCAGAGAAAAATATTTACTCAAACGACGTTCGGCAGAAACTCCTGCGGTGAACGGCATTCCGAAATCTCCCTTTGGCAACGATGTACCTATGCCTGCTTTGAAAGCCCATTTTTTAGCAGAACCACCCGCATTGGTAACGGGGAGTACTTTATCAAAATCTGAGCCAAATTCTGTATTGGAATTTGTAGCAGTAGGATCAGTAGTTGTGGCACGATGATTATTTTCATTCCTTGATGAAGCTGTTTGACCATACATTCCATTACCTTGGTGGTGATTGCCATATACGCGTTGGGAAATTGTAATGGAAACAGTAACAGATACAGTCTCTTCATCATCACCATTCGCAGCAAGTATGGTACCGGATGACGCTGGTGCCAGATGTTTATGTCCCGGAGTCTGCGCTGTAGGTTTAGGCTCATGAATAGAGGGGAATTTTTCCTGTACCACATCTCCGTTCAGGTTACCTTCCGGTGTCAGCGTAGCCACCTTGGTGAATGCTTCCTGAATCTCATCTTTCGGAGAGAAATACCAGAATGCAGCGGAAGCAGCTCCAAGCACTAATACTACAGAAGCAGCCGCAGCCACCCGGTAAAAGCGTGGAGTAAGGACGGAACGTTTCTGCTTCTGTCCGAAAGCAACAGCTGCAGAAGTATTGGTTGCATCGGTTTCGACTCTTGACAGGTCGCTTTTCAGCTCCTCCCAAAAGCCATCCCGCACCGTCATCTCTGCACCAGAGAGACGACTGCGGAACAAACCGGTTATTTCATCATTTCCTTTCATACTCTGTATATTCTTTAATTCTCTTTGCTAACAAATTCTTGGCGCGATGCAGTTGCGAAGTGGATGAATGTACCTTAATCCCAAGCATTTCCGCTATTTCCTTATGTGATTTCTCTTCAAACACATACAAGTTGAAAACGGTTCGGCATCCATCAGGTAATTCTGCCACAAATGCCATCAACTGCTGTTCAGAGAGGCGGCTACCGCTATCTGCTATACTTGCTTCGTCGGGTATGTCAGGCAATTGTTCTTCGTTTACCACCAGTTGGGTGATACGCTTCTGCTTTCGCAGATAATCTATTGCCTGTGTCACCATTACTCTTGTTACCCACGTTGCCAACGCACATTCGCCCCGGAAAGTGAAATGGGTAAAGATCTTGATGAACCCATCGTGCAATACGTCATGAGCGGCATCTTCATCGCCCGTATAGCGGTAGCATACCGCAAGCATCTGCTTGGAATAAAGGGTATACAGCTCCTTACGTGCGGAATCCTTTCCTGCCCGGCAGCCCTCTATCAGTTCTATTTCATTTTCCAATGTCAGTGCTATTTTTTACGGACGCCTCTTCGCGTCGTTTGTTAGTTAGACGCAGCTTTCCGTAGAATGCTGCAATGTAATATCTAAAAAGAAGTTAAAGAACGGAGATTATTTATATTTTGCTTTCAAAGTCTGTATCTGCTTGTCAAGCATTTCATCCAGTGCATCAAACTCACTCCAATCTAAGATACCGGGAACCATAACGACGAAGTTAATAAAATTATCATGTTCCAAAAGATAGGAGACTTCATCCTTAAAAGTGCGGTCATCACTCAAGATATTCTTTCTTCCCGCAGACAAGGCAAGCCCCATCAGCACATCGGTCTTTATCTTATAATAATCACCCACATCTTTCTTTTTCCTTCCCAACTCAAAATAGGCCTGCATCACATCCTGCAACATACGTTTCTCAGGGATATACTGCATTAATGAGGAACCTTTCAACACGTCCAATGCATCGGTTCTATAAGAGAATTCATCAAAATTATTAAAAAGCTTGCCATACTTCCATAAAGTATCTCCAGGTATCTTAGATACATCCATATTGTAGTTCGACAACACAGTGCTCATGTGTACATCAATATCCAGCAACCGCTTTATTTTACGCAATTCCTCCTTATTATACTCCAGTTCTTCCGCTACCAGTTGCATCGTCGCTCGCACTTCTTTCTGCCTACTGTGCTCCGCTATCTTGTCACTTCCCCAGAAAGTAACAATGATACCTGCCGCCACAATGCTGAACTGACGAAAATAGTCTCCCAGTTCCCAGCTTTTGAGCACGTTCTTTATCTTATCCCAACCGTTCTGTCCCATAACTCTGATTATTCTAAATGATATTTTTCTTCAATAGCCTGTATTGCCCTATCAATTCTTTTCCCTACACGCTCTATATAGTCGGGAGTAAAATATCTATGAGCAACCCTAACAAAGTTTCGCACCGATATATTCGAAAGGTAGATGTCCCATGCCTCATATCCCCCCTCATACAAACAATGCATCTGTTCATCGGTCAGTGTAAGATTGAAAGGTGTCATAACCTGGTCTTTCATATCATAATAGCCGTTCATAGTCGCCTTAAACCCATCCAATACTTCATAAATCTCAGTCAACTGCAACAGCAATTCTTTATCCGAAATTTTCTGCATCAACATGGAACTTTTAAGTATATCCAGTGCATTCTGGGTGTAAGTGAAACTACGTATATGCCCCATTAGAAGGGCAAACTGCCTCAACGAATCTTCAGGTATGATACGAATCTTCAAGTCGTGCTCTGCCAATAAGGCAGAAAGACGTTCGTCTTCCTGAAACTCAGCCACAATATCTTCATATTTCTCCCGGTTACTTTTCAGTTCTTCCTTAATCAGCAACATGGTGGCCCGGATATCCTTCTTCTCCGAATTTCGGGTTACCCAATCACTGCCCATAAAGGTAATCAGCACACCAATCACGACAATGGATATTTGTCGTACGTAGTCTCCCAGCTTCCATCCTTTGACTATCGTTTTTACTCTTTTCCAATCTATCTTTTCCATATCTTCCGAATGCATCATCTATTCACTTGAAACGCATCATCTGTTTGACCTCAACAAACCATGCGTTCACCCCTAACAGACCGTCTGTTTCTCAGTGTTCCGTAATATACTGATTATTAATAGAAAAGCCTCTCATAAAGATTGCAATATGATGGCAAACTTATGAGAGGCTTCCCTTTTTATTCCCTAATACGACCTTCCGCCTTTGTCAACATGCTTTAAAACTCATATCCAATCCTTTTACAGAATGGGTCAGAGCACCTACAGAGATAAAGTCTACACCACATTCGGCATAATCGCGCAGCGTATCAAAAGTGATACCACCCGAAGACTCGGTTTCATAACGACCGCCTACCATATCCACAGCCTTCTTTGTCATTTCAGGCGTGAAGTTATCAAACATGATACGGTCTATGCCACCAAGATCAAGCACTTGTTGCAACTCATCGAAGTTACGTACTTCAATCTCTATCTTGAGGTCTTTTCCTTTTTCCTTGCAATATTCTTTAGCACGATTGATAGCCTTGTCGATGCCTCCGGCAAAATCCACATGATTGTCTTTCAGCAAAATCATGTCGAACAGTCCGATACGATGATTTACACCACCGCCAATCTTCACAGCCATTTTCTCAAGAATACGCATACCGGGAGTAGTCTTACGGGTATCGAGCACACGCGTATTCGTACCTTTCAGTTTCTCGGCATATTTATGCGTCATGGTAGCAATGCCACTCATGCGTTGCATAATGTTCAGCATCAGGCGTTCTGTCTGCAACAAAGATTGCACCTTACCTTCCACTATCATTGCTATATCACCCGGTTTCACTTCTGCCCCGTCATTGATGAAGACTTCTACCTTCATAGTAGGGTCGAAACGACGGAACACTTCTTTGGCAACTTCGATACCAGCCAGAATGCCCGGCTCTTTAATCAAAAGCTTGGATTTACCCATCGCCGTAGCGGGGATGCACGAAAGGGTTGTATGGTCTCCGTCACCTATATCTTCTGCAAAGGCGAGATCTATCAGCCTGTCAATCAGTTCTTCTTCCTTATTCATTCGTTTTATCTATTCTTATTTGATGTATAACATATTTGTTCTGTACTTTTCTGAAGAAACAATTCACCCGAAAGTTTCCATTTGCGGTTCCCAAAGTGCCGATGATGAAACTCGATTCATCCCGTTTTCCTTCGTGATTCACATTGAAGCTACTGACTTTGTTCTCAGCAAAAAAATTAGCCATTGCTCCTTCTGCAGTTCGCTTGTCAGCATTGGTCGTACGATTGTGGATAATCAGATCCACCTTATCACCCAGATACCCGTTTAGTTCCTGAGAGTTTCCCTTTTTGAAGGCCGTAACCACCCCCACAGGTACGTCTTGAGCAAAGATCAAGGATACCCATAAGAAGAGGCTGGTCAACAATAAAACTACTCGTTTTTTCATAATCACAAGTATTAATGATACGCAAAGGTAAGCATTTATTGTAAAATACAATAAAAAAGCGCTAATTTTGTGCACGAATCAGAATGTAAGCAACATGAAAACAACTTTGCTCGTCGTAGGAAGAACCGTAGAACAACACTTTATAACTGCCATCAATGACTATGTGCAGCGTACCAAACGCTACTTGTCTTTTGAGATGGAAGTCATCCCGGAATTGAAGAATACGAAGAGCCTTTCCATGGAAGTGCAGAAAGAAAAAGAGGGTGAATTGATATGTAAGGCATTCCAGCCGGGTGATGTGATTGTATTGCTGGATGAAGGGGGAAAAGAAATGCGCTCCATAGAGTTTGCAGACTATATGAAGCGCAAGATGAACACCGTAAATAAACGGCTTGTATTTGTCATCGGCGGACCGTATGGTTTCTCACAAAAAGTATATCAAGCGGCACATGAGAAAATGTCCCTTTCTAAAATGACGTTCTCACATCAGATGGTGCGGTTGATTTTCGTGGAACAGTTATACCGGGCCATGAATATACTCAACGGCGGCCCTTATCACCACGAATAACTGCCCCTTTAAGACCTTGAAATTTGGAACCCTGTTCCTGACAACGCCATCTCTACAAATCGTGCGCGAGGGTTCGGTACATCCTGCGTCAGTATCTCTCGGATTCGCAATGCAGCTTGCGGGTCTTTTGCCACCATATACAAGTAGCCTCCCCCACCTGCACCCGGCAACTTATACCCCAGTGTATAGTCCTTAATCTTACTGATAATTTCTTCCACCGCCGGAGGGTTAGTACCGCAATCCAGAGCTTTGTTCTGCATCCACGTTTTGCCAATCAGTGCACCATAGGTCTCAAAGTCGTTCCTTTGAATAGCTTCTGCCATATCCAATGCATGCGCCTTCATATCTTCCAATATTGCCAAATGGATAGATGAATTAAGGAACATGGAACGCACAATCTCTGCCAGGATACCTTTAGCAGTACGTGTAATTCCCGTATAATATAATAGGTGGCAATCACGATAATCAGGATGCGTAAAGAGATGTTCGGGCAACCAGTGTATCAACGGATTCTGTACAAATCCAGTTTCTGTTTGTAACAGTTTGATGCCTTGCAATACTCCGCCATACTGATCTTGCCAGCCACCACCCGTTGTCAACAACTGTTCCAAAGCAAGCGTACGACGGCATATTTCATTCTTATCCCACATCAAACCACAGAAATCACTCAAAGAGCCTAAAACCGTAGAAGCCAGTATAGAACTGGTTCCCAGACCTGAGCCTGCCGGAATAGCAGATAATAAAGTAATCTCTATACCTGTACCGAATGCCTGCAACTGTTTCTCCAACGAGGGATAACCCACTTCTGAAAACGCCGGGCCAAAACCTGCCAACGTCAGCGCCGCTTTCGGAATAGAGAAAGGAGACCCAATCTTACAGTAATCCTGCAATTCCCCGAAAGTATTCACAACTTCCATCGCTCCCATATCAATAGAGCGCAAAACAATGCGATACTCTTTACAAGGCTTCACATAAACTTGCAAAGGAGGTTGCCCATTCAATTCAATGGCCAGATTCACTACATTTCCACCCGCAAAAAGAGAATATGGCGGAGTATCTGTCCAGCCACCCGCAACATCAATACGCACAGGACTACGGCCCCAAACAATCTGATCGCTATATACATTAAGGTGAGGACGGCTTTTCTTCTCATACAAATCAGAAAGGAGCCCTTCACGCAGCAGCCCGAAAGCCTCTTTTTCATCATTCTGAAAGTCTTTTCCATTCAGCTTGTCTATCTGCGCCCGAAGCATCCGGTTATGGATACGCTGCATCTGAGGTGCATCAGCCGGTAACACATCCGGTTTATCTATCTTCAAACAATGAAAATCTTCGGCAACATCAGCCAAATCCAATTGATAGAAGACACTCTTCTCATAATTGCGTGCCAGCAATTCCCAATTGCCTTTCCGGAAACTCTCGCGCTGTGCATATAATTGACGTAAATCTGCTTTCGCTGAAATTTCATCGGCAGAGAGACGTTGACTGTTCAACCAGATTTTCTTACCTTCCGCCAATTCCAGTTCCGAAGTCATCCAGCAAAGTACCTTGCCCATCTGTTCTATATCTTCTACTACTGGAAAGATTCCGGCAGCCTGTAAGTCGTCTTTCCTTCCGATTACATCATCCGGAGTCAATCCACGTTTCGCCAACCAACCTATGAAGGGCATTCCCAGGAACAAAGTCTTTTCATCCTGGATATCTCCTTTAAATACATCATCAAAGCCATACGGACGAACCACCCAACGCTTCTCCGCAAGAGGCACAATGTCTACACACACTCCATCCGGCAGTGCCAACGTCCAGTCATTTCTCGGTACGCCTGTGATAATTTGCCGGGAACCAATCTTCCACGATGCACCAACAAAGCTGTTTTCAATCCAAAGATTATCATTATTAGAAGAAAGAGTTACCCCTATTTCTGCATTCTGCACAAAGATTGCAGGATTTGGTTTTACTTTCCGGTGCATAATCTGACGCTGATCATACACTTTATTCTGTAAAGTGACAGTTGAGGAAAGTAATTCACGGCTCGTTCCATAGTGGTAAAATTCACCACCCGGTAAAGGTAAAATAGCCACAGACAGCTTATTCAACTCATCATCAATAATGCGCGGGTGGTTACCCAGAGACAAACCGAAGTCTGAATATAAATCATAGTACTTCAAATCAGAATACGAAGCATCTTTCTGCGAACGTTTCATCAATAATTCCACCGCCCGATCGCTCAGCAACCAGATACCTATGTCCATCAGAAAGAGATGAGTCTTGGAAAGATTTTCCAACTCTTGCAATGAGGGCTTCTGCAACATAAAATCCAATGCTTCCGGCTGTTTACGGTCAGAAACAAACACCCCATGATGTGTTGCTAATACCGGATCTACCCAGAGTCCATAACATACCACATCTGCATCTGGTATATCCTGCAAAGGTTTCTCGGCACGAATATAGACATCACCACTCGCAATCAGTGTACGCAACTTTTCCGGTGCCCGCTCCATGATTTTCTCATAAAGTGGAACTTGCAAGGATAATAAGTTTTGCCCCAGCTTCTGCCCGCGTGCCCAGCGAAATACCGGTATTGGGGTTAATATCTTTCCGGAGGGAGCATATCCCGGCAGGCGGCGGCTTTGTCCACCGGCATGCAACAGGATACGTTTCTCTGTTGAGTGTTCTGTTTGTTGGTTTCTATACCATTCGCGCAAGAGCCAGGTTGTTCCCCCACCCGATCCCAGTTTCATCCCTACAGGATCAGAAGTACAAAACCATTCCGTACGGTCTACATTTTCCAGTTCATAGAATGCCGACACAAGATTAGGCGGCAAGGATAATAATTTTTGCATATCCGATTGCTATAATGCTTAATATATTAGCTGCAAATTAAAGCAATCTTAAGCAAAATCCACGAAAAATTTTAATGATTTTGAAGATGAAGATAGAAATATCCCCGCACGAAGAAAATAGAAGCGAAACTTAAGTGTAAAGCCTATACAAAGATTCTCCTATATCTGTTCAATTAAAGAAGGATGGATAAAAGCTGTGGCCACAGCCATAAGACCCTGAATAACAA
>ULNM01037306.1_pt1 | contig 9760 bp, 10 predicted proteins | sample 1951921 | NCBI WGS metagenome assembly ULNM01 (sample SAMEA4835577, study PRJEB28245) | human gut metagenome | biome: gut microbiome; material: fecal sample | place: Denmark | collected 2008
TGGAGCTTATTTGATTAATGCAGCTAATATGCTTGATAAGATTACAATTTTCAGTAATATGGTTGTATTTTCTAGCTATGCTATGCAGGTTATTATGTCTTTCTTAATGCTTGCAATGATTTTCGTAATGTATCCTAGAGCTAGTGTTTCTGCAAGCAGAATTGCAGAAGTTTTAGATACAAAAACTAAAATTAAAGATGGAAAAATTGATAAAAATACATCATCACTTGTTGGAGAAGTAGAATTTAAAAACGTTTCTTTTAAATATCCTGATGGCAATGACTATGTTTTAAAAGATATCTCATTTACTGCTAAAAAAGGAGAAACAGTTGCTATAATCGGTTCTACTGGTTCAGGAAAATCTTCTCTTATTAATTTAATTCCTAGATTCTTTGATGCTACTGAAGGAGAAGTTTTAGTTGATGGAGTTAATATAAAAGATTATTCACAAGAATTCTTACATAACAAATTAGGATATGTTCCCCAAAGAGCTGTAATGTTCAGTGGTAGTGTTAATTACAATGTTTCTTATGGTGATAATGGAGATAACAAAGCTTCAGAAGACGAAGTAAAAAAAGCTGTTGAAATTGCCCAAGGAAAAGAATTCGTTGAAAAAATGCCAGAACAATATAACGCATTTATTGCACAAGGCGGAACAAATATTTCTGGAGGTCAAAAGCAAAGATTAGCTATTGCCAGAGCTATTGCCAGAAATCCTGAAATTTATATCTTTGATGATTCTTTTAGCGCTTTGGATTATAAGACTGATTTTATGCTTAGAAGTGAGCTAAAGAAATATACAAAGGATGCTACTATGATTATTGTAGCTCAAAGAATTGGAACAATTTTGAATGCTGATAAAATTTTAGTTTTAGAAAATGGTGAGTGCGTTGGTTTAGGTACTCATAAAGAACTTTTGAAGAACTGTAAAGTTTATCAAGAAATTGCATATTCTCAACTTTCAAAGGAGGAATTAGAAAATGGGTAATGACGAAAAGACTTATAAACAAAAACCTAGAAATGTCGGACCTAATAGAGTTAATGAAAAGCCTAAAAACTTAAAATTAGCTTTAAGAAAATTATTGCATTATATGAAAAGATACATACCTTTTATTATAATTGCTCTTATTTTAGCAACTTTGAGTTCTATCTTGGTCATAATTGGTCCAAATAAATTAAGTGATCTGACAAATGAAATAACAAATGGTCTTATGGGTGGAATAAATTTCGATTCTGTAAAATCTATATCACTATTTTTATTGATAATTTATTTAATTGGTGCTGTATTCGATTATCTTCAAGGCTTTATAATGTCAACCGTTTCTAACAAATTTGCTCAAAGCTTACGTACCCAAATATCTAAAAAGATAAACGCTCTTCCTCTTAGATATTTTGATAAACATAGTTATGGTGACATTTTATCTAGAGTAACCAACGATGTTGATACTATTAATATGACTCTTCAACAAAGTTTATGTACTCTTATAGGAGCTTTAACATTGTTTATTGGCTCAATTATAATGATGTTCTATACAAATTGGATTTTAGCTTTAACTGGTATTATCTCTTCCCTAATTGGATTTGTATTTATGTTTATAATTCTAGCAAAATCTCAAAAGTATTTTAATGCTAGACAGGTCGAGCTTGGAAATTTAAATGGGCATATTGAAGAGATTTATTCTAGTCACAATGTTGTAAAAGCTTACAATGGTAATGCAGAAGCATCTACAAAATTTGATGAACTTAATCAAAGAGTTTATGAATGTAATAGAAAGAGTCAATTCTTATCAGGTTTGATGTCTCCTATTATGAACTTTATAGGAAACTTTGGTTATGTTTTAGTTTGTATTGTTGGTGCTATTTTGGTTATGAATAATCAAATCACTTTCGGTGTAATTGTTGCATTTATGCTATATATCAGACTTTTTACAGGTCCTCTATCTCAAATTGCACAAGGTATGACAAATCTTCAAACAACTGCTGCAGCATCTGAAAGAGTTTTTGAATTTTTAGAAGAACCTGAAATGGATAAGCAAGAGAATATCAAAAAAGTATTAAAATGCAAAGATGCAAAAGGAAATATAATTTTCGACCACATTAAGTTTTCTTATGATGATGATAAAACTGTTATAAAAGATTTTAGCTGTAATGTTAAAAGTGGCGAAAAAGTTGCTATTGTCGGCCCTACTGGTGCTGGAAAAACAACTATGGTAAATCTTCTTATGAAATTCTATGATATTACAGACGGAGATATTAAGATTGATGGAATTTCTATTAAAGATTTATCTAGAGAAAATATTCACGATTTATTTGTTATGGTTCTTCAGGACACTTGGCTTTTCAACGGAACAATTAGAGATAATATAAAATATAACAATACTGATATTTCTGATGAACAAATTATGCAAGCTTGTAAAGTCGTTGGAATTGATAAGTTCGTTAACTCCTTACCAAATGGTCTTTCATTTGAAATAACTGATAACGAAAGTATTTCAGCTGGTCAAAAACAGTTACTTACTATTGCTCGTGGTATGTTAAAAGATGCTCCTTTCCTAATTTTAGATGAAGCAACAAGTAATGTTGATACTCGTACAGAAGAGCTTGTTCAAAAGGCAATGGATAAATTGACTGAAGGAAAAACTTCTTTCATAATTGCTCACAGACTATCTACAATAAGAAACGCAGATATGATTTTGGTTATGAATGAAGGAAACATTGTTGAGCAAGGAACTCATGAAGAGTTAATTGCCAAAAATGGATTTTATGCAGATCTTTATAATTCACAATTTAAAAAGTAGCAAATTTTGCTACTTTTTAAATTTTTTAGTTTTATTTTTGTTGAATAATTTTTTAAAAATTTAATATACTAAAAATATAATTAGCTTTTGAGAGATAACAATTCCAGTCTAATTAATTTTTCAAAGGAAGGAGATTAATTATGAAGGTATTATATTATATAGCTCTTACTCTTGTTATAATTGGCGCTTTAAACTGGCTATTAATAGGTTTGTTTAGCTTTGATTTAGTTGCTACATTATTTGGAGCTATGAGCGTATTTACTAGAATCATATACTCTTTAGTTGGTGTATGTGGTTTAATTTGTATCGGATTATATTCGAAAATAAACGATTAAAAACAAACTGCTTAGCATCGTTCGTTCATGCTAGGCAGTTCTATTTTTATCTTAAAAATCCATTTATTATTTGTTCTTCTGATTCTTTTTCAGATAATCCCAATGTCATTAATTTTGTTAATTGCTCTCCTGCTATTTTTCCGATTGCAGCTTCGTGAATCAAATTTGCATCCACATTATTTGCTGTAATTTCCGGAGTTGCTTTAACTTTTGCATTATCTTTTATGATTGCATCACATTCACTATGTGCAAAGCATTTTGAATTTCCATATATTTTTGATGTAAAGTGTTGGTATGAATCTTCTGTTGCAACTGATCTTGATGTTACATGTGTGCTTGCATTTTCTCCATTTAGCTGAACATCAAAACATGTTTGCGCACTTTGTTTTCCATGTGTCATGATTTTTTCTGTTACTACAAAATTTGTGTTATCCTCCAACACTCCTTTTGTCTCTCTTATTGCAGAGTCCACTCCCTTTATTTGTACAGCCTCCATCTCCATACTACTTCCCGATTTTAAATAAACTTCTGTTACCGGATTTAAAATTCTCTTTCCATCTCCAGAGCCTTCTCCATAATGTTTTTCAATGTATTTTACTTTTGCTCCCTCTTCTAGGAAGAATCTGTGTATTCCGTCGTGTTGGCTATTTTTATGATGATCATTATGAATTCCACAACCAGCAATTATTATTACATTTGCATCTTTTCCTATAAAGAAATCATTGTAAACTACATCTTTTAATCCACTCTCTGTTAGTATAACTGGTATATGCACAAATTCAAACTTTGTATTTGGTTTAACTATTATATCTATTCCCGGTTTGTCCGTTTTTGTAACTATATTGATATTTTCTGTAACTTGTCTTTGTATTCCTTTCCCATTTTTTCTTATATTATATGCGCCCTTGAATTCGCCATTGTAATCAGATATTTCATTTAGTAGTTCTTCATCAACTGTTTCTAGTCTATTATCTTCCATTCCGTCTCCTTTCTAGCATTTTTTGTTCATTTTGCAACATTCTTTACTTAGAATTTCACTGCTTAATATTTCGTCGCTGGTTCCAATTTTTGCAATTTTTCCCGATTTCATTAATATAATTTCGTCAGCAATTTTCAAGATTCTTTCCTGGTGTGAAATTATAATTGTTGAGCCTTTTATCTCTCTGCTTAGTTCTTCAAATATTTCTATTAAATTATTAAAACTCCACAAATCTATTCCTGCTTCTGGCTCATCAAATATTGTAAGCATAGCTTCTCTTAGCACAACTGTTGCTATTTCTATTCTTTTTAATTCTCCGCCTGACAAAGAACCATTTACTTCTCTATCAACATATTCTTTTGCACACAATCCTACTTTTGATAATATCTCGCATGCTTCTGCCCTGTTTATGCGTTTTTTCGCTGCTATTTTCAACAGGTCATACACAGTTATTCCTTTAAATTTAACAGGTTGTTGAAAAGCAAAACTCATTCCTAATTTTGCTCTTTCATTTATTGGCATATTTGTAATATCTTGTCCATTAAATAAAATTGTTCCCGAATCCGGTTTTTCTATTCCCATTATAATCTTTGCAAGTGTTGATTTTCCTGAGCCATTTGGTCCAGTTATTGCAATAAATTTTTCTGGTTCTATTTGCAGATTTATATTATTTAATATCTTTTTATTATCTCTTGTAAAACAAATATCTTTTAATTCTAATAACATTCTTTCCTCCATCATTATTGTTTACAGCTTTTATTTTTTCATGTATTTTTTACATATTATTTTGCAATTTATGTGAAAAACATTTACATTCCAATTTTTCTACATATTCATATTAGCACGGTTTAGCTGTTTTGTCAATAAAACAGCCCAAGAGTAGGTTTCTTTGGCATAGCTTTATTAATATTCTTCTATTCTTATTTCTACCTTTTCTTTTTGCGAAAAGCGTTTTTCAACTGATATTTTTGTAACTTGATTGTCGTCTTTGAAGGCTACTTTATTCATTGCATCTAATACTGATTTTGCAATATTATCGACATCAGGTTTTTGTGTTGGGCTCATATTACCTTCTAGCATTTGCGTCGTTTTTGCCTTACTTGTTCCCTTTGGAATTTTTAAGTATGCAATTATATCTATGTGTACTCTTCCCTCCAGCATTTCAGCCATTGGATATGATATTTTAAAGTATTGTTGTATTAATGTCTCATATTCTTTTGTCTTGTTTGGTGTATACACTCTACCTGTGTACATGTTTACTCTTGGTCTTTCTTTTCCGACTACTTTGCCCGGAACCTCAAATTCGTATTTCATATTATTCCTCTTTTCGTTTTGTATCTATATTATAATAATAGATGTTTTAAATTTCAAGAGGCATGCAAAAATCTTTGCCCAAGATAGACTTCCCTTTAGAAGAAAGTCTTTTCTTGGGCAATTTTTTATTTTGTAGTTGGTGTGAATGTTCCGCCATCCCATGTTCCAGTAACTTTTGTAAACTCTGGGTGAGTTGGACACAAGTAAAACATACTATCAAAATTGGTTACTTTTGTTATATTCCAATTATTTATTCCAGATGCATCTGTTATTGGATTTCCTTGGAACATTTGACTAACACTTGCCAAATTACTAACATTCCAATTTGATATTGGATTTAAGTTATCTATTTTGCAACTGCTAAACATATATGACATATCAGTTACTTTGCTTACATTCCAATTAGATATTGGACTCAAGTTATCTATTTTGCAACTGCTAAACATATGTGACATATCAGTTACTTTGCTTACATTCCAATTTGTTATTGGCGACAAATCCTCCACTCCGTATATCATTAAATATATATGACATATCAACAACATTACTAACATTCCAATTTTTTAACGGGCTAATATCTTTGATTTTTGAACCAGGCACATCCATATCTCCACCAAGCATTCCATGCATATTTGTAACTTTTGATGTATTCCAATTTGTTAATCCCTCAATGCTTTCTAAATTTTTATATCCTGCAAACGCACGACTTAAATTTGTTACACTTTCAGTATTCCAGTTAGATAATGCATCAAAATTCTTTAATTTTTGGTTTTGGGTAGTTACACAGAAAATATAACTCATATTGTTAGTATAATTTGTTTTTAGATTGCTTAATCCTCTTATATCAGCTAGATATGATAATCCAAAAAACATCTTTGAGCTGTCAGAATTTAAATATACATTTTGGCTTTCACTCCACCAATATATTGTACCAGTTTTCACTTTCTTTTGCGTATTTGAATTAGTAATTTCTGTTAATCCTACAGATCCATCCATACCTCGTATTTCTTCTCCACTTTCTTCAAACCACATATATATTGGACATAATTTTGTTCCTTCTGGAATCATACTCTTATACGCGCTTGGATTTTGTTCATATGCATTGTATCCTTCTGTCCAAGAAACAATATTTGCTTCTGTCATTTTTGTTAAATCAGGAGTTCCTTTATATTTCTTTATTCCATCTATAGATAAATTATTTACAGCATACCAAAATTGAATAGAACCATCTTGAGCTAATGCATACATCTTTTTTGCAACTTCTTCTCCTGTACCAAATATTGCCATCTTTGTATTATCAATTTCTATTTTTTCCACAGCTCCATTATCAACACTATAATTGTTTCCTGTTGCATTAAATAGTACATTTAATGTACCATCTCCATTTGTCGTTACTACTGTTTTGCCAGTTCCAACAGACAGATCCAATTCTTCTTGTAATTCTTCTGCTGTAACAGTATCTCCAAGTTTTTTTAGTGCTGCCGAAACATATGCCATTTCAACCTTCTCTTTTTCATCTGCAAAAATCGTTTCACTTCTCGCTTCTTTCGATTTCTGTATTATTCCATTATTGTCTAATACTAGATTTAGCGTCACTCCTGCTAATATCAAGAGTACTACTATTGTTACAACCAACGCTATTAGCGTGATTCCGTTTTTGTTTTTTAACATTTTTCTCATTTTTACTTTTCTCCCTTCATTTGTTTCTTTTAAATTTTTTAATGCTTCTTTTGGCATTTCTTTTCCCTTTCCTTTTGTATATCGTCATTATAAAACATTATGTTCTACAAATCAACTAGTAATTTTTCTTTTATTAAATAATTCCTTATATCGAATCAGCAATAACGTTGGCCGCAATATTTAAAAAAGAAACATCCCTCTTAAACGAGGGATGCTATTTTGTTAATTACGCATTAACAATCTTTGTGCTTTTTACAAAGTAGCAATATTATAGTTAGTATTAAAAGAACAAAAAAAGTTATTGCTAATACTATAATTGCAGCTAATGCTGCTAATATTGTTTCTGCAAGTGCTGCTCCAATTATTACACCAATAATTCCTGCAAACAATATTCCTAATATTATAGCAATTATTCCTAAACAATTTGTTCTTTTGCATTTCTTTTTTGCTTCACAGCAGTAACTATATTCTTGTGGCTCCATAAAAGTCACCTCCATATAACACCTTTATGATGTTATACTATATACTATGCTACTTTTTTCGACAAAGTTCTACTTTTTGTTTTTAAATTCTCTTACCTTTTGTCCTACCTTTTTTGTTGTGTTCTCTACTTTGTCTTCGATTTCTTTTTTCTGTTCAACTATTTGTTCTTTTATCTGCTCTTTTTTCTCTTTTATTTTTACTTTAACAGCTTGTAACTTTGGATATGCCTTTACCAATCTTCTATGCAATGGTGATTTTGTTTCTAACACAGCTTTTACCTTTTCCGTCATTTCTTCTGTATTGTCTACTTCCGGAGTAAATCTCTTTTCTGTCTTTTTTATATATCCAATTACTACGCCTGAAACAATATTGTCTATGATATATATAACTAAGAATGCCCAGAACAATATATCAAGCCACATCTGTGGTAACTGTTGAATTTTTCCCAAGAAGAACGGATTTGTTACATACATTAGCAACATTCCAAATATTCCAAATGGGACTAGTGTTCCTAAACATACTCTCCCATTTAAATTGAATTTTCTCTTGCTGTAATCCCACCATCTTGCCTTAAATATTTTTTCCATAAAATAGCTAGTTAAATATTCTAGCGTTCCACATAGCACTATTGTCATTACAAATAGTGTTATGGGATCTGTCTTGTATTTTCCGCAAAAGAAGTGTTATTAATATCGCCCCATATCCATATATTGGGCAATATGGTCCAATTAGAAATCCTCTGTTTATAAATCTTTTATATTGTATTAACTTGCAAGTTACTTCTAGCATCCATCCTAAGATTGAATATGTCATAAAAAGTAAAAAATATATTTTTATATCATTTATCATTACAATCTCCTTTTTCTTACTATTTCCAATTTATAATATAAATATTATTTTAATTTCATTGAAAGTAATTTGCTTATTCCCTTTTCTTCCATTGTTACACCATAAACAGTGTCTGCAATTTCCATTGTTCCCTTTCTGTGTGTTATAACTAAGAATTGTGTATCTTTACTAAATTTCTTTAGATACATAGCATATCTTCCAACATTTACGTCATCTAATGCTGCTTCGATTTCGTCTAATATACAGAATGGAGCAGGGTTTATTTTTAATATTGCAAATAATATCGCTATTGCTGTTAATGCTTTTTCTCCACCTGATAGAAGCATCATATTTTGAAGTTTCTTTCCTGGTGGTTGTACCCTTATGTCTATTCCACACTCTAATATATCCGCTTCATTTTCTAGTATTAGCTCGGCCTTTCCTCCTCCAAACAATTCACAAAATACTTCGTTGAAGTTTTTGTTTATTTCTTTAAATTTTTCGGCAAATTGTTTTTGCATTGTGTTTATCATTTCTGATATTACATTTCTTAGTTTTGTTATAGATTCTTCTAAGTCAAATCTTTGTTCATTCATAAAGTCGTATCTTTCTTGCATTTTTTTATAGGCTTCTATTGAATCTATGTTTATGCTTCCTAAGTCTGCAATTTCTTTTCTTAATTCATTAGTCTTTTTCTGTGCTAATTGTACATTGTCAGGTTTGTTATATTCAGTTGCATTATTTGGTGTAATTTCATATTCATTCCATAGTTTGTTAATTAGTTCTTCTAAATCTTGTTCTTGTTTTTGTTTGTTTGTTCCAATCTTTACGATTTGTGCTTTTAATGAATTTATTACCTCATATTGCTCTTCTATTCTTGCTTCTGCCTTTTCTAATTTAGCATTTGCCTCTGTTTTTTCTTGTTTCAAGTTTTCTATTTTTTCTGAGCTATTTGATACCTCTGCCTTTATTTTTTCTATTTCTTTACCAAAGTTTTCTATATCTTCTTCTAGTTTTACAGTATCTTGTTTTTTATCTTCAATTTCCTGCAACTTCGTATCAATACTTGTGTTTGCATTTTTAATGTCAACATCAATTCTTTCTAGCATTTCATTAATTGAAGCATCACTTTCATCAAATGATGATACAGATATTTTTAAATCTGTTATATCTGTGTTTAAGTTGTCTATATATGTCTGGTCATCTTTATTAAGCTCTGCAAATTTAGATATTTCTTGATTTAGTTCTGCTATTTCTTTATCCAAGTTTTCAATTACTTGCTTTGTTCCCTCTTTAGAGGTTTGAATATTAGCTTTTTCTGTTTCTATATCATCTAATTGTTT
>ULNM01048181.1_pt1 | contig 9629 bp, 9 predicted proteins | sample 1951921 | NCBI WGS metagenome assembly ULNM01 (sample SAMEA4835577, study PRJEB28245) | human gut metagenome | biome: gut microbiome; material: fecal sample | place: Denmark | collected 2008
TTGATGCTCATCATCCTCTTCAAGGTATTCGCTTCTAGCGCCACTAACGGAGGAGGTGGTTGCGGCGGTATCTTTGCCCCCTCGCTTTACCTGGGTTGTATTGCCGGCTTCGTATTCTCGCACTTCAGCAACGAATTCGATGTGACGGCCTACCTGCCTGAAAAGAACTTTGCCCTGATGGGGATGGCAGGCGTAATGAGCGGCGTAATGCACGCCCCGCTGACAGGTGTGTTCCTCATTGCCGAGCTGACGGGCGGCTACGACCTGTTCCTGCCGCTGATGATTGTATCTGTCAGCTCCTATCTTACCATCATCGTCTTTGAGCCCCACAGTATCTACTCCATGCGTCTGGCCAAGAAAGGTGAACTATTGACCCACCACAAGGACAAGGCGGTGCTGACACTAATGAAAGTAGAGAATGTAGTAGAAAAGGACTTTGTGATTGTACACCCCGAAATGGACTTGGGCGAAATGGTACGAGCCATCTCGAAATCGAAGCGCAACATTTTCCCCGTTACCGACCAGGAAGGAAAGTTGCTGGGCATTGTCTTATTGGATGACATCCGTAATATCATGTTCCGCCAAGAACTGTACCATCGCTTCACCGTCAACAAGTTTATGACTTCGGCCCCTGGCCGACTCTACGACACAGACAGCATGGAACAGGTAATGCGAACTTTCGACGACACCAAGGCGTGGAACCTGCCTGTTGTCGACCAGGAAGGCAAATACTTGGGATTCGTATCGAAATCGAAGATATTCAATTCGTATCGCGAGGTGCTGGTGCGCTTCTCAGATGAATAATCTTTGAACATATTCTAACCTATTAATGAACAACATGAAAAAAGAAGACTTAAGAATTGTATATATGGGTACGCCCGACTTTGCCGTGGAAGCTTTGCGTTGCCTGGTCGAAGGCGGCTACAACGTAGTGGGCGTCATCACCATGCCCGACAAGCCTGCCGGACGCGGACATAAGCTGCAATATTCGCCCGTCAAGCAGTATGCACTAGACCACAACCTACCCTTGCTCCAGCCTGAGAAGCTGAAAAACGAGGAGTTTCTGGACGCCCTGCGCGCCTGGCAGGCCGACCTGCAGATTGTGGTGGCTTTCCGCATGCTGCCCGAAGTGGTGTGGAACATGCCCCGCTTGGGCACCTTCAACCTGCACGCCTCCCTCCTGCCCCAATATCGTGGAGCTGCCCCCATCAACTGGGCCGTCATCAACGGTGAAACAGAGACAGGTATCACCACCTTCTTCCTGAAGCATGAGATTGATACGGGCGAGGTCATCCAGCAGGTACGCGTCCCCATTGCCGACACGGACGACGTGGGCATCGTTCACGACAAGCTGATGATGCTGGGCGGCAAGCTGGTGACCGAAACCGTGGACGCCATTCTGGACGGTACCATCCACAGCATCCCGCAGGAGGAGATGGGCGTGACAGGCGAACTGAAACCGGCTCCTAAAATCTTCAAGGAAACATGCCGCATCGATTGGAAGCAGCCCGTAAAACGAATCTACGACTTTGTACGTGGGTTATCCCCCTATCCCTCAGCATGGACTGAGCTGATACACCCCGATGGTACAACAGTTGTTTTGAAAGTCTTCGAGACAGAAAAAATTATTAAACCACACAATTTGGAAACAGGAAGCCTTCTCACCGATGGCAAAACCTATATTCATGTAGCCGCACAAGACGGTTTCGTGAGCATCCGTTCCCTGCAACTGCCTGGCAAGAAACGTTTGAAGACCGACGAATTGCTCCGCGGTTTCCACCTGGACAATTCGTTTAAAATGAAATAACAATGGAATAAGACAAGGAAAACAGCCTTTTCCTATATAGAAAACAGTGAGATACTAAAAGCCTATGAAACCTATCATTTCCCCCTCTATCTTGTCGGCCGACTTTGGGAACCTGGCACGCGACATCGACATGCTGAACCGAAGTGAAGCCGACTGGTTGCATATCGACATCATGGACGGTGTTTTTGTGCCCAACATATCGTTTGGTTTCCCAGTCTTAAAGCATGTAGCCAAACTTGCCGAGAAACCTCTCGACGTACATCTGATGATTGTACAACCTGAGAAATTCATTGCTGAGGTTAAGGCTCTGGGAACAGAAATCATGAACGTACACTATGAAACCTGCCCACACCTGCACCGTGTGGTACAACAAATACGAGAAGCTGGTATGAAACCTGCCGTTACCATTAATCCAGCCACCCCTGTTATGCTGCTAAAAGATATTGTTCGTGAAGTCGACATGGTGCTTGTCATGGGAGTCAATCCTGGTTTTGGCGGACAGAAATTCATCGAGAACACAGTGGAAAAAGTACGCGAACTGCGCGAACTTATCACCCAAACCGGTTCAAAAGCATTGATAGAAGTGGATGGTGGTGTCAATCTAGAAACCGGTGCCCGCCTTATGAAAGCTGGAGCCGACGTTCTTGTAGCAGGAAATGCTGTTTTCTCTGCGCCTAGCCCAGAAGAAATGATTCACGCATTGAAAAACTTGTAAAACTAACAGTTCTTGTTCATTGCTGCCCTACAACAGCACCCTTTTCTGCGACTGTTGTTGCCGCTAGTCATAGGAATTGTATGTGGAGACGCTTTTCCGCATGCAGTTCCTATGATTGTATGCCTAGGAATCATGGTTCTTCTGGCCTTTCTCCTTCCTGTCTGTTTCTTCATGAATTGGAAATACTGGTTCGGAGGCTTTCTGTTCCTATTAATCATCACTACCGGTTACACTCTAGCAGCCCGCCAGTTGTCAGACACGGCATTCCCGATTTCTAACCGTCCCGCCATTTATCAAGTAACAATCAACCAAACACCAGAAAACAAAGCTCGCAGCATCCTTTGCCCAGCCGTCGTCACATTGACTTCCTCCAAAGACTCGGCTTTAACTAGTGTCCATAATCATCCGCAGGTTCTACTCTACTTTCAACAAGATTCCATAGCCGCCACCCTGAAACGAGGCGACCGCTTATGGATACATGCCCGCATTGCCCCTCCTCCCCATAAAGGTATCCCGCACGAATTTGACTATGCACGCTTCTTACAGCGCCGTGGCATCAGCGGAACGTCTTTCATTCCTTCAGGACATTGGCAGAAAGCCGGACATGATTCCTTACGGACTTTTCGACAAAAGGCCGCCGATCATCAGGAAAAAATTGTCAATCTCTATCGCGAATTGGGCTTCCAAGGGGACGAACTGGCCATACTTTCTGCCCTGACCGTAGGCGACAAAGATGACCTAAGCGAAGATATCATCGAAACCTATTCGATAACAGGTGCCAGTCACGTATTAGCATTATCAGGTCTGCACATCGGCTTCCTGTATGCACTGTTATGGTTTCTGACAGCCCCCATTTGGAAGCGCTTCCGATACTTAAAACTTCCGTCATTAGCCCTGATCATCATTCTTTTATGGGGATTTGCCTTTCTCACGGGATTATCCCCTTCCGTAGTACGTTCCGTCTGCATGTTTTCCATACTGACCTTATCCCATCTCCAACCTGAGAAATCCATCTCGGCCAACACACTGGCCGCAACTGCTTTTTTCATGCTGATCATCCACCCTATGTGGCTATTCGACGTAGGCTTCCAGCTCTCTTTTGCAGCCGTAACTTCCATCCTGATGTTTTATTCCAAATTGAACCGTCTTTATCGCAGTAGATATTGGCTTATCCGTAAAATCTGGAGTCTGATGAGCGTGTCCGTTGCGGCGCAAATAGGGACGGCCCCTCTGGTTATCTTCTATTTCGCACGTTTCTCAACACATTTTTTATTCACTAACCTATGGGCTATTCCCATGGTATCCTTCATCCTCTATGCTGCAATCATCCTATTATTACTCACACCTTTCGGGCCTTTACAAACCCTCATAGCACCTTATATCGAAAGGCTCATACAAATACAAAACAGTGTACTCCAACAAATCGAGCTGTGGCCATACGCCTCTTTCGACCATCTCTATCTAGATGCATGCGAGGTCTTTCTTATATATCTGATATTATTACTATTCTACCGTTTTCTAAAGCTCCGCATACCAACCAATGCTTATGCCTTGCTAAGTGCTCTACTGATATTCAGCATCTACCACACAACCATACTCGTCCGTCATACTCCATCTCCAGGTATTGCTTTCTACAACATTCCAGACTGTCCTTCGGTACACTGCCTGTCAAATGGAACACAATCATGGCTCGTATGCTCTGACAGCATTCCTCGCACAAACTGGCTCCGCCAATCATTGGCCACCCACTGGAACAGCATGGGACTAAACACACCTCTAGTTTTGACCCAACAATACAATAACCTTCCCATCCTTCTAGAAAATAACATTCTGACTTACAAAGGAAAACGTATTTGTTTGCTTAATCATAATCGTTGGAATACGAGAACTGCTGAACATCCTCTTCCTATTGATATCCTTTACATTTCTCATGGTTATCGAGGTAGTATCAATGAACTTACCTCCTTGTTCCACATTCAAACTGTTATTTTGGATGGTTCTCTTTCCAATTACTCAAAAAAAATCATAACAACTGAGTGTCTGCAATTAGGCATCAGCTATCGATTGCTTGATCAAGAAGGATACATACACATTCCTTTGAAATAAATTCTTCTTTTTGATTATTTTCTCCTATTTCCACCCTTAAGCCGCTCGTTTGCCAGCAGAAACGAATTATTTCATTTCTCATATTCAAAGAACATTATTTACATTTTGCGAAATTTCAGGCCATGCGCACATTACTGATTTACAAAAGTTTATATTCCCAACTCATTATCCAGGGAATAATTTCACAAACCCACAAGCCACACACAAACATTTAGCTAAACCACAGATTAAAAAAGGCTATAAAAAAGGATTTAAAAGATGAGTTAGATAAAGAGAAAAACGATAATAAAGAAATATTCATTAATAGAAGAAATTTACAACCCACTTCATAGAATTAGATAAAAAAAGAGAATACACCGTTACCGATGCATTCTCTTTTCTATAAATTTCAGACAGAATCTCTAACTTACTTCTGACGAATATAAATATTGATAGGTGTGCCTGTCAGGTTCCACTTTTCGCGCATTTTGTTCTCTAAAAAACGGCGATAGGGTTCCTTTACATACTGAGGCAAGTTGGCAAAATAAACAAATGATGGAACCTGCGTATTAGGCAACTGAGTGATGTACTTGATCTTAATATACTTTCCTTTGTTCGAAGGAGGTGGATAAGCTTCGATAAGTGGAAGCATTTCTTCATTCAACCGAGCGGTGGAAATACGAGTCGTCCGATTGTGATACACATTGCGTGCTTCTTCCAACACTTTCAGAATACGTTGTTTAGTAAGTGCTGAAGCAAAGATTATAGGGAAGTCGACAAAAGGAGCAAAACGGTTCCGAATGGCTTCTTCGAAGGTCTTCATCACTTTGACTGTCTTATCTTCCACCAGATCCCACTTGTTTACCACAACGACCAGTCCCTTTGCATTCTTCTGAATCAATGAGAAAATGTTCAGATCCTGACTTTCAATACCACGAGTAGCATCAAGCATCAAAATACAAACATCCGAATTTTCTATGGAACGAATAGAACGGATAACGGAGTAATATTCCAAGTCTTCATTCACTTTGTTTTTCTTGCGAATACCAGCCGTATCCACCAGGTAGAAATCGAATCCAAACTTGTTGTAACGAGTATAAATAGAATCGCGTGTTGTTCCGGCAATTTCCGTCACGATATTACGCTCCTCTCCAATAAAAGCATTTACAATAGACGATTTACCAGCATTTGGACGACCAACAACGGCAAAACGAGGGATATCTTCGTCCAATATTTCCGCAGATTCTTTTTTGAACTTACTCACGATCAGATCCATCATGTCGCCCGTACCGCTTCCGGTCATAGCTGAAATACAATAAGGATCACCTAAACCAAGACTATAGAATTCGGGAGCATTATACTGCAATTCGTTGTTATCGGTCTTATTGGCTATCAACAACACAGGCTTCTTAGTGCGACGGAGAATAGATGCGACCTCCATATCCAAGTCGGTCACTCCGTTCATCACATCCACCACAAACAGAATCACATCCGCTTCGTCCACAGCCATCAATACCTGTTTGCGGATCTCTTCCTCAAAGATATCGTCCGAGTTCACCACCCAGCCACCTGTATCTACTACCGAAAACTCACGACCCAACCATTCAGCTTTACCATACTGACGGTCACGCGTAGTCCCCGCTTCTTCGTTCACAATCGCCTGTCGGGTCTTCGTCAAGCGATTAAATAGCGTAGACTTTCCCACATTAGGGCGTCCTACAATTGCAACTAAATTTCCCATAGTTCTTTATCTTTCATTCGTTTTGCGACTCTCACAGCCGCCTGTTCATTCTTTAATCAAGTTGATATCCAAAATTACGCAACTCTTTATCTGAATTGCGCCAATCCTTATCTACTTTCACAAATGTCTCCAGGAAAATGGTTTTCCCAAAGAACTTCTCCAGATCGCGTCTTGCTTCCGAAGCAACTTTCTTCAATGCCCGTCCCTGCTTACCGATAATGATACCCTTCTGCGAATCACGTTCCACGTAGATGACCGCATGAATATGAATCTTCTTGGCATCCTCCTTGAACTGTTCCACAACGACCTCTACAGAATAAGGGATTTCCTTATCATAATAAAGCAAGATCTTCTCGCGAATGATCTCATTGACAAAGAAACGGGCTGGTCTGTCTGTCCACTGATCCTTATCAAAATAAGGAGGCGAATCGGGCAAAAGCTCCTTGACACGCTTCAATACATAGTCCACATTGAACTTAGTGGCTGCCGAAATAGGGATAATCTCCGCCGAAGGCAGTAACTCTTTCCATGCTTCCACCAGTTCCACCAGTTTTTCCTGATTAGTAAGGTCAATCTTATTAATAAGTACAAGGACCGGTACCTCCAGTTTGCTAACTTTTTCAACAAAATCGTTGTGCTTGTCTGGTGTCTCGACTACATCCGTGACATATAGCAATATATCCGCATCTGCCAAAGCCGACGTAGAAAAGTTCAGCATTGATTCCTGTAACTTATACGACGGTTTCAACACACCCGGCGTATCTGAAAACACAATCTGCATCTCGTCAGTATTATAGATTCCCATAATACGATGACGGGTAGTCTGCGCTTTAAAAGTGGCAATTGAAATCCGCTCGCCTACCAACGCATTCATCAACGTCGACTTCCCGACATTCGGATTTCCGACAATATTCACAAAACCGGCCTTATGCATAACCAATCATTTTAAAACTGTGAAAAAAAAACGCATCGAATTCATTAAAATAGGATGCGTTTTTTATTATTATACCAACGTAGTCTTACTGTTCTTTCTTACCGTCGTATCCCCATTTCACGTAAACAGCCCCCCATGTAAAACCGGCGCCAAATGCTGTGAAAATCAGATTGTCTCCTTTCTTCAGCTTGTCTTCAAAATCCCAGATACACAACGGAAGTGTTCCAGCACTCGTATTACCATAACGCTGGATGTTGATCATTACCTTTTCATGAGGAACTTCCAAACGATTAGCAACCGCATCAATGATACGCAGATTAGCCTGATGAGGAATTACCCAATCAATGTTGTCCTTATTCAATCCATTTCGTGCGGCAATTTCAGCACTAACATCGGACATATTTGATACGGCATACTTGAATACCGTACGACCTTCCTGATAGATATAGTGCATATGATTGTCTATAGTAAAATAGGAAGGAGGACATACGGAACCACCTGCTTTCATATGAAGGAAAGGAAGTCCCTTACCATCTGTACGCAAGATAGAATCCATAATACCATAGTCTTCCGTGGTAGGTTCTATCATGAACGCAGCCGCACCATCACCAAAAATTGGACAGGTTGCACGGTCTGTATAGTTCACCATCGACGACATCTTATCTGCACCAACAATGATTACTTTCTTATATCTGCCGGAGCGGATAAAATTAGCCGCTGTTTCCAATGCATACAGGAAACCACTACATGCTGCCTGCAAATCAAAAGCGAAAGCATTCTTCAAGCGCAACTTGTCACACAAGATAGAAGCTGTCGAAGGGAAATGATAGTCAGGAGTCGTAGTAGCAACAATCACCAGATCGATATCATCGGGATCAGCTCCCGTACGCTGCATCAACTGCTTGGCAGCCTTACGAGCCATATACGAGCTTCCCAATCCTTCTTCATTGAGAATACGTCTTTCCTTAACACCGATTCGGGTCATAATCCATTCATCGTTGGTGTCCACCATACGAGATATCTCGTCATTCGTCAAGATATAATCAGGGACATAACCGCCGACTCCTGTAATTACTGCATTTATTTTTTCCATCAAAATTTCAATACTAAGTAAATACTCAAAAAAGGTAATCTAAAAAGTTTTGCCTTTTCTCCAAAAGCAAAGCTTTTCAGACACCTATTCAAGCAGAGATCTACTGCGCGCCAATTAAACGGCAGCCTCTTTCTCTATAGCAAGTTTTCCTCTGTAATAGCCACATGCACCACATACAGTGTGATATACGTGCCATTCACCACAATTCGGGCAAATAGCCAATGTAGGAGCTACCGCCTTATCATGAGTTCTTCTCTTTGCAGTTCTTGTCTTTGACTGTCTTCTCTTAGGATGTGCCATTTTCTTAAAACTTTAATTGTTATCTAATATTTTTTTTAATTCATTCCAACGAGGGTCAATCGGCGCTTCTCTATCATCATCCGACATATCTGTACCAGAAAACATTTCATCATCATCGTCCGCAGTGGTCCGCAAATGTTTACTCAGTTTTCCACTCATTTCCTTATTACATTTTCCAGGAGCATGCACATGCTTCATAGGAATAGCCAATGCAACAAACTCATACATAAACCATGCTACATTTATTGCACCTTCCACTTCGGGAATAACAATCAAGTTATCACCCTCCTCAGCATATTCTGCACCAAACTTGACCATCAACTTATCTGCAGAGGAAATTGAAAGCTCCATATCATCCAAACATTTATCACATGGAACTAAAATAACCCCTTCTGTTTGAAAGTTCAACTCAAATGCGCGAGAAGTTCGTTTCACAACCAATGACACATGCACCTTGCCTTTTTGAACTTCAGGTCCATCTATATCAGCAAAAAACTGGTTGTCAAGTAGAAAATCATACTGACAACTATCAGTATGCATACCTTTCAAATCTATTTTATACTTCTCAAACTTTCCCACATCTATTCCTTTCAAAGCCGCCAATCGCTAGCAGATATAATTCGGGCGACAAAGATACAAAAAAATATCCGCTTTGCACAGGCCTGAACAAAAAATATGTCCTTTTTATTAGTTTTTATCATTAAAAATCCAATCCGACAGCGTTTTATCCCCCAAATAGTCAACCTCCACAAGGAGATACTTTCAGAAGATGCAACGCAGCACTGCATGAGGGTGTAACTCAGCACTTCTTGGAGGTGTCAGTCCGCACTTGCTGAGGACATGACGAAGCACTGCGTGGAGGCGTAACGAAGCACAGCATGGAAGAGATAGGGATTCGATAGGGATTCTCCCGGCGGGCACAAAAAACAAAGTCCCCCGCAACAGGATTGTTGC
>ULNM01048499.1_pt1 | contig 9627 bp, 10 predicted proteins | sample 1951921 | NCBI WGS metagenome assembly ULNM01 (sample SAMEA4835577, study PRJEB28245) | human gut metagenome | biome: gut microbiome; material: fecal sample | place: Denmark | collected 2008
TCCGCGAACTATGCGTTCTGCACCATCGAGCCGAATGTCGGAGTGGTCGCAGTGCCGGACGAGCGGTTGGACAAGCTCGCCGAGATGTATCACCCGGACAAGATAACCCCCGCGACGATCGAATTCGTTGACATAGCGGGTCTTGTGCGCGGCGCATCGAGAGGCGAAGGTCTCGGCAACAAGTTCCTCTCGCACATAAGAGAGGTCGACGCGATAATACATGTTGTTCGCTGCTTCGAGGACGACGACATTGTCCATGTTGACGCGACTATCGACCCGAAGAGAGACATCGAGACGATAAACCTCGAACTCATCCTCTCCGACCTTGAGATGGTCGAGCGCAGGATAGACAGGGTTGCAAAACAGGCGAGAAACGACAAATCCGCAGCCGCCGAGCTCGAGTTCCTCAAGAGACTCAAAACCGAACTTGAGAGCGAAGTGCCCGCGAGAAATGTCGAGTGCGACGAGAACGAGCGCGAATTTTTAGCTCAGATCGCCCTGCTCACCGCGAAGCCGGTAATATATGCCTGCAACATGAGTGAAAACGATTTTGCAAACAATATTGATACAAACCGCCACTATCTCGCGGTCAAAGAAATAGCTGCCGCAGAGGGTTCGGAGGTTCTGCCGATCTGCGCGGAGCTTGAGGCTGAGATAGCCTCGCTCGAAAAAGAGGAGCGCGAGATGTTCCTGACCGATCTCGGAATCGAGAAAGGCGGACTCGATCTGCTCGTTCAGCGCAGCTATCACCTGCTCGGTCTTATCTCATATCTGACCGCCGGCAAGCCCGAGGTCAGAGCCTGGACGATAACCCGCGGCACAAAGGCTCCCCAGGCGGCAGGAAAGATTCACTCCGACTTTGAGCGCGGATTCATACGCGCCGAGGTCATAAGCTTCGACGATCTCATCGCCTGCGGTTCGCTGACCGCCGCAAAGGAAAAGGGTCTTGTCCGCAGCGAGGGCAAGGAATATGTCATGAACGACGGCGATGTCGTGCTGTTCAGATTCAATGTGTAAAAGGAGTTAATTATGGCTGAGGACAACAACATTCTTGATTTTTATCCCGACGGCGAGGAGGATTCCTGCGCCGAGGACAGCTATGTTACTCTCGTTGACGACGAGGGCAACGAGGTTGAGATGTCGGTAGTCGACATAGTCGAGCACAAGGGCGAAAATTATGTCATTCTCCTGCCCGTTGAGAACATCGAATCGGGCGACATGCAGTTCGCCGTGATGAAGATCGAATACGACGAGGAGACCGACGAATACACCTATGTGACCGGCAACGAGCCGGAATACGACGAGGTTTTCATTGAGTTTCGCGAGAGACTCGAACAGGAGCTGAGCATCATTGACGATGACGGCGACGAGTTAGACAGCGAAAACGAAATCGATCATTTCGACGAGGACAACTGATAAAACAAACAAGCAAAAGCCGCCCGACTGTAATAAATACAGCCGGGCGGCTTAATTTTTTATATCAATCCGAGCTTTTTGAACGCATTATAGAGCCCGTTTGAATTTATATCGTCGGTCACCATATCGGCGGCCGCGCGCAGAGCCGGAGTTCCGTTGCCCATGGCGACTCCGAAAGAGGCGAAGTCCATCATCTCAAGGTCGTTGTCGCCGTCACCGAAGGCTATTGTCGCGCTCTGAGGCGCGTCAAAGCGGCGCAATATCTCCGCCATGCCGGTAGCTTTGGTGTATCTGCTGTATGTCACCTCGCCGCAGCGGTCACCCATGCTGCCGAAGCTGTAGCGCACGACGCTGAACCTGTCCCCGAGGTCAGCGGCAACATCGGAAAGCCCTTTCGGTGCTCCGTAATATATGAGCTTTTCGGCAACCGTAAGTTCCTGTACGCTCTCGACTATTTTTGTCATGCCGAAGAGCGAATCTATCTTGCCGCGGTCGATGCCGTCGGCGAGATAATGCTCAACTATAGCGTCCCCGCACCACTTTTCGAGCATCAGCGTATGCTCTGTCTGCACGCAGTACGGAGTGTGCGCGGCGGTGAAATAATCCGAAAGAAAGGTTATATATTCTTTTGAAAAGCAGTGCTGAGCTATGCACTCGCCGTCTGCCATAACATATGCGCCAGATGAGCATACCGCGCCGTCGAACTCCACTTTTTCGAGAAGCCACGGATATATCTGCGAGCGCTGTCTGCCCGTGCAGACAAAGAGCTTATGCCCGTTTGATTTTGCGGTTTCCAGTGCCTTGAGCGCTGAATCGGCGAGCTTGCCCTGAAAGTCGACAAGCGTTCCGTCTATATCAAGAAAAATATATTTGCAGTCCATGCATTTCCTCCGAAAGCGTTTTCATTATGATAGCACAACCCGCGCTTTTTGTCCATTGCCAATTGAAAAAGCCGGTGCGTTTATAGTATAATCTTTTACACAGGGAATTTACAAGGCGGTGGAAAGCATGACTGATATCGAACACGCAAAACAGCTTCTTACAGGTGAGGGATACACCTGCGTCATTTGCAGGGGCAATGACATACACACGAGCGAAAAGCGCGGAGTCGCGCCGCTCATTGAGCTTTTGGACAGCAGGATTGATGTCCGCGGATATTCCGCCGCAGATAAGACGGTCGGCAAAGCGGCGGCGATGCTGTTCGTATTGCTCGGCGTCAGCGAAATATATGCCATAGTTATGAGCCGGAGCGCCAAAAAGATTCTTGACGGGCACGGGATAAAATATTCCTGCGGCGAAGAGGTCGAATATATAATAAACCGCAAAAAAGACGGCATGTGCCCGATGGAAAAGGCGGTTATGGACATTGACGACCCCGCCGAGGCTCCGACAAAAATAAAAGAAACTATCGAAAAAATGAGAAAGGGCGGCTGACATGAAGCTTCATTACATGGGCAAGTTCAACCTCGACCCGGACAGCCTGCCGCAGGCGGAGCACAAGCCCGGCGCGGTGGAATTCAAAGAGGCGGACAGCATGAAAAAACTGTCCGTTATCGCGAACACCGTCGCCTGCATAATACTCGTCATTCTCGGCGCGGCGGCGTTCTTCAGAATTGTTCCCGTTGCAGAACCAAAATCCGCGACAATCACCTGGTTTGCGGCGCTCCTCGGCTCTATAGTGATAATCTTCCCGCACGAGCTGCTCCACGCCCTCTGCTTCAAAAAAGATGTGTATCTTTACACAAATCTCAAGCAGGGCATGCTGTTTGTTATAGGCACGGAGACGATGAGCAAGGACAGGTTCATATTCATGTCGATGCTCCCGAACTTAATTTTCGGCATCGTCCCCTATGTTATCGGCATGATTTTCCCAAAGCTTATATTCATGACCATGTTCGGCATGATCTGCACAAGCATGGGCGCGGGCGACTACTACAATGTTTTCAACGCCATACGCCAGGTGCCGAAGAACGGAAGAGTATATATGTCCGGCATGCGGTCGTATTGGTATGTGGAGGAATAAGCCTTTAAAAATAAAAAACGCCCCGGCACGGATTATATTTTCCCGTGTCGGGGCATTTTCAAGAGAAGAAGTTAGCCGTTGTAGGACGCCACATTCGTGATAACGACCCTATGACCCGTGTACTGCTTTTTCACCAGCTCCATCGCGATGCCCGATGTCACAGCAGAAACAATCTGCTCACCGCGCATGTTATCAACAAGAAATGATATTTTCCACCGCTGCATAAGTTCACCTCCCTTTCGCTTGTTGAAATGAGTATACTAAAAGCGATGGGTCAAAATCGGGGCGAACTATCATAAAAAGGCAGCTCACAATTGCAGTAATGGGACAAATATGGTACACTGTTACAGGTATAATATAGCCGAGGTGAAAAGAACTTGTACAGTCCTGAATCCAAAAAGTTGGCTCTGACACGCATTAAAGAGATATTTGAAACCTACAGCGACTTCGAGCATCCGCTCACACAAAACGACATAGCCGAACACCTTGATCACGACTACGGAATCAATATAGACCGAAAAACAATCGGCAGAAACATATCGCTTCTCAAAGAGACCGGCATTGAAATAGAATCCGACCACCGCGGGAGCTATCTTGGCAGCAGATTGTTTGAGGACTCCGAGCTTCGTATGCTCATCGACGGCATTCTGTGCAGCAAATATATCACCGCCAAGCACTCTGAAGATCTGATAAAGCGCATTTGCGGGCTTTCGAATATATATTTTCGCTCACACATAAAAAATATTTTCTCCGTTACCGACCGCTGCAAGACGGAAAATCCGTCTCTCTTCTATAATATTGAAGTGATCGACGATGCCATCGAAAAGAATCGGCAGATAACTTTTGACTACAACAAGTACGGAGCCGACAAGCAGCTGCACAAATCCGCCGAGCACACCGCCTCGCCCTATCAGCTGATAGTTCACAACCAGCGCTATTATCTCATGGCGCTCAACGAGCAATGGCAGAATATAATCTATTATCGCCTGGATCGCATAACAAACATGCGGATTACCGACCTACACATGACCCCGCTCAGGAGCATAAAGGGATACGAGAACGGCATTGACTACGGCGAGATTTCTTCCGCGCTCCCGTATATGTTCGCAGACAAGCCGCAGACCGTCGAGATGATTGTAAGCGTCTGCATAATCGACCAAGTTATCGACTGGTTCGGAAAAGACATACGCATCTGTGATATCGGGGACGGCAAATTCAAGGTCACCCTGCGGGTGAGCCTCAACGCCATGGAATATTGGGCAATGCAATATCTCAACTTCGCCGAAATAGTTTCCCCTGCCGGTCTGCGTGAGAAGATCAAGGATAATCTCAGCAGTGCCGCGAAGAAATATGAATAATAAACAGGCTGAGCAAGCATTGAAGCTGCTCAGCCTGTTTTATTTATCGCTGTATGCTTTTAAATTCATCTTCAAGCTTTTTAAGCTTATCAGTATCTTTTACGAACCAATAGCTCGGGTGATAAACTTCAAGCACAGGCAGCGACTTACAGGAGTCAACCCCCGAAAGGCAGTCCCTCACGCCCGAACCGCAGCACACTATAATATCCGGCGAAATTATTTTGATTTCCCTGTCTATCAAGTCCTTATAATTTTGGGCATAATCGCGAAGAAGGTCGGTTTTACATTCCGTAAACCCGCCGCGTTTGTTTATATTCATGAAAGCCACATACCGCAAGGCGGAAATGTCTTTTTCGGGTGTTTCAAAGTTTTCGTTCAGTATTGCATTGGCAAGAAGTGCGAGCCCCGAAGAAAAACCGGTTCCTCTCTTCTCTTCCCCGAGCACCACCCTGCGGCACCAAAAACCGTCGTTTTGAGCTGTTTCGAAATTTTCTTCAATGGTATTTCCTTTTTTGAGGCACGCCGCCTCTTTGGCAATAAAAAGAATCTTCTTGGGGCTTTGCATATACGAAGCCTCATCGATTATTCCGTCGGGGATAAAGTTATTCTTTGATATTTTATTCTTTGATGTTTTATTCTTTGATATTTTGTCGTTGCTGTAATCTTCGGATATGTGACGTTTTCGCCACTCATCAAACAGTTTCTCCAACTCTGCGCTGCGGTTATTACTCATCACTTTGCCTCCATGTTTTTTATTATATTATATTATCCCGAGCCAACTTTGTCAACGAAAGTTATGTCTGCTTTTTGGGTCATGTGTTTTGCTAAAATAAGAATCGAGAGAGGTGAAAATATGGCTGAAAAATCAATTCTGGAAATTCCGGACGGATATAAAATCGAAGAGAAATCATATATTGTTGACCGCGAAACCGCATGCCGTATTTTAACATCGGACAAACAAAGGAAATTCACATATGCCAAAAAGCTCGGTGAAAAAGTTGAGCTCACGCAGCATATAATTATCTGCCCTGTCTGCGGACACCGAATGCCCGCCTATCCGCGATATACAAACGGTTGGCTGACGCAGAGCTCTTCAAAAATAACAAAGACTCCGAAAAATGTCATCAGGCAATGGTGCGAAGATAAAATAAGCGATTCAAAAGATACTATTTACTTGAATTTCATATCACAGCCGATGCTTGAAAATGTAATATACACCTGTCCCGAATGTCGCTGTGAATCTAATTTGTTCAGCAAAATTGTGCGCTGCGAATTGAATTACCGCCGCCACAAGCTCTCAATATCCAGACAAATCGACGACACAAAAGCGCTTTTGTCCGTCTCATGGCTCAAGGGAACGGTGAGCGTAAATTTTCCTATGTACGAGGAGCTTACATTTAACTTCAAAAACGGTCACACGTTCGTGCGGCTTCTGGACAGAAACGGGGCGGCAATTGCAACATGCGATGTCACCGAGCGAAAGGAGCTTTTGCAGGATAGCTTTTTTGCAAGATTATTGGGGTGTAATAAAAGAGTCGTTCGCCTTGTCAAAAAATTTTTTGTCTGCGAATGGCAGTCAAAACTGCCTTTTAAAACATCGGAGCTCAATCTGACAAAGTTCATACTTTTAACCGAGTTTATAGGATACCCGAAGATTTTCTATCATTCGATACCGTATGCAATCGGGACGCACAATATATCCGCATTGTTTAAGTGCAGGCGCAGGGCTCTGCACCAAGCTCAACAAATCGAACAGCGGTATAAATCCATATCGTGGATGCAGGCAAAGAGCATAAGAAAAATTATTCTTTCAAACCCGGCATTTTTATTCTACGAAAATGAATGCGAGGCTCTCTCCGAAATCTTTGTCAACGTAAATCTGTTCCGCTCGGTTTTGTGTATGCCCGATATTTTTACGGTTCTCGACAGACTCAACGAAAATCGCGGCACACTTGACTTTTTGCGTGATTATGCCGCCGTTAAAGGTGAAATGTCGTTGAAACGCGAGATGATGACCTCACCATTTTATTTAAATGAGTACGCCTTCCGTTACGGCGGTTTGAGCGACCGAGCGAAAGTGCACGAGAGAAAACAATGGAAAAACGGTATTTCAATAAAGGATATATATAAATTTGACACCGCAAGAGTATCACTTCCCGTCTTCTCTTGTGATATCGGGATACCCGATTGCGTCGTATACGGATTTCATTTTTTCCGTCTCGGCTCCGAAAGCGACTATTTTGAAGCTTCAAACAAGCTGAATAATTGTCTGCGCTTTTTCCTGGATCGCTCCGACATGGCCGATAATAACCCTGTCATATGTGTATCTAAAGGCGAGAAGTTAGTCGCCGCGATAGAGGTGCACGGCAAATCAATTGTGCAAGCTTCCGGATATTCAAACAGACCGCTTGAGTATGACCCATATTTATACAAGGCATATACCCGTTGGTGCAAAAAATACGGCTTGCACGAGGGCGAAATATGAAAGAATCCCGACACGCAAGCCCGATTCACACAAGGAATAATAAAACGGTTCGGTTTATTAAAAGCCGAACCGTTTAATTCATATAAACTCGCTTATCGGGATCTTATTGATATCTCTGCCTTTTTCATCTTTGAAGAAATCTTTTCTTCCGGTGCTTTCATAATCCCACAACACGGTAATGTTATCTATCCGCACAGCATTCTCACGGACGAATCTTTTGATGACGGCCGTCCAGTCAAATCCACTGCCGGAAACGCGAAAAAACATATCGCGGCAGTCCTCAACAGTGTCGTACATCCCGCCCAATCTGGCTCGCAAAAACTCGTCGTTCAGAGCTTCGATAACAAGCGAATTTAGTTCTCGGACATTCATATTAATCCCGGTCGGCAATTTATCGGCAACCGCCAAGACAAAATCGGCAGTCAGAAAATTATACTGTTTGTCCTCAATATCAATCATGAAATCGTGCACGGTATCCCCGTTGTAACCCGGGTACTCATGTCCGGAGTCTCCACGGTTCAAACCCTCGGCGTATGCCGATATGAGATTCAATATCAAACATTTCGTCCCGCACCGTGCCGTGTGTTTATACAGCCACTCTGCGGCATAGAGCGTGTCCTCCGCATCCTCACTGTCTGCGTAATAGTGACTGGTGCACGCAAAAGCCTTGCCATCCTGTCTTATCATCCACGCCGTTTCTCTGTTCATAACATTCCTCCTTTGATGCATTATACCAAACTCAATGCGTCAAAATCGGGACAAAAAACTGGGGATAAATTAAACAAAGCAGCAAGAATAAATCTTGCTGCCCTGGGATTTGTCTTTTTACAGACCTGTTCAATTATTTAATCAAGCGACTCCAAAATTTTTTCAATGGCCTCCGCATTGATTTTCTTTCTGTCTCCTTTTACGGCAACAGTCATATTGCATCTTCTAAAAATATACTTTGCGGCGTCGATTATCTGCTCCTTAGTTACTCTGAACCTGCCGTAAAATTCATCCGAATAATCTATCGGCTGCGTTTTTAATATATGGTTGTAGTAAGCCATATTCCAATTCAAATTATCCGGATTATCCAAATCCAGTTCCCAATTAAACATCTCATAATTAAGATTCGCTTCAAAGTTAAACCGACCGTCTTTTGCCGCATTTAACAACTCGACAACCGTTTTGAAAACGTCCTCAATCTTATTTCTGTCAACTTCAAAGCTGAAGTTAATATTGCCTACATTGTCATATTGCTCAAAAGTGCTGTCGTATGAATAAATAATAGGATTGTCCTCGGACAGATAATTATACACCAGCGCTTTATCGCCATTGAACAGCAATGCATAAAGTAAATCATAGACTCCGCCCGGATATTTTGAACAATCAACATCAAATCCTATCTGAATATAGTGCCAATAATTATTTTTGATCCAAATTTTCTTTTCCCTATGAAAGAACTCGTTATTAACAGTAACTGTATTCGTAAAGCCAGGATTGCTTTGAGAAATATCAAGCTCACTGATTTTTTTATTCAGGGCGTCGAGATTCTCATCAGAAATATTGCCGGTCGCATATACAAAACAATTACCGGCAGAAAGCACCTTTTGTCTGAACTCGTTTATCTTCTTGACAGAAACTCTGTCAATCGTTTTGCAATATCCCAATACTATCTTTTCAACTTCGCTGTTTTTCCAAACTATGCTGTCAAAATAAAAATCGAGTGAACTGCGCCGATCTTTTTCTCTGATTTCGGCTTTGATCCGTCCTTTCTCATTATTGAAATCATGCGAGGTCAGCTTGATTTCATCAAACAATCCGCATAAAATCTCAATGGCAAAATCGAACTCATGCTGAGGGCCGTCTATAGTAAAGCTCACAAACTTCTTATAAGTTGAACCCTGAAAGCACAAGCCGTGCATTGCAAGGAGCTCATAAAAATTTTCGTATTTATTTTTAATATTTCTGAAAACGACATGTTCAAAAAGATGGCTGATGCCGTTATTGGACAAGTCTTCAAAAATGCTACCGGCTCTCACATATAGCGACAAGCAGAAGCTTCTGAGATTCGGATTTGTCAAAGAATATATAGAAATACCGTTGACCGAAACCGAGCGTTCGTTCATACATAATCACCTCTTTATACAATGATTATATACTATTAGCTTCAAATTGGCAATATAGTAATTGGGTTGAGCCGGACACAGCTTGGCTGCATATACAGCTGATGGTGTTCGGGCAGCTTATGTATCGCTAAGCCAATTTGGACTCGAACCAAGGACGCATACAGTCAGAAATATAGTCGCCTTGCTCGCTTGTTTCTTCCTGCTCGGAGCACCACTTCATCTGCCGCAGGCAGC
>ULNM01048616.1_pt1 | contig 9458 bp, 10 predicted proteins | sample 1951921 | NCBI WGS metagenome assembly ULNM01 (sample SAMEA4835577, study PRJEB28245) | human gut metagenome | biome: gut microbiome; material: fecal sample | place: Denmark | collected 2008
CTTAAATTCTATGGATTTCAGCCACTGACCATTATGTTATACTGATTGTATAAGAAATTCAAGCATAATTATGTACACAACCAAAGATGGCTTAACCAAGATAGAAACTACCTTTTATGAAGATACTGTATGGCTGTCCATAGACCAGATAGCAGAGCTGTTTCAATGTGAACGCAGTGTTATAGTAAAACATGTACGTAACATTTTCAAAGAGGGGGGAATTAGATAAAAATTCAGTGTTGGCAAAATTTGCCTACACTGCCACAGATGGCAAAAAATATAATGTAGATTGCTATAACCTTGACGTCATTATCTCCGTAGGTTACCATGTAAAATTCCCTCATGGTACACAATTCCGTATCTGGGCTATGGAAATATTAAAAGAATATATGAAAAAGGGTTATTCATCTTTCTTTCCGCTGCGAGGATATGCCTCTTTCTCTATCCACACACGCTCACCATTTTTGATATAATGCTGCCCATGAGATCGAACGGTATGTTCTTTTGGTGATGAACGTTCCGCCGAAGTATCTGTATCTACGTCACCAGTTAAAATTTCATCATAGCTATCATCAAAAGTGTCGCTTCCAGTCCGTGATGTTGTATAACTATAATCACCTGAACTGCTATCTCCAGAACTAGAGCGTCCACCGTTTGCTACTGCATCTGCAGCGGCTGCCAATCCAGCTACACCCACCGCCTTAACTATTCCCGTTAGAACGGGATGACGATTAGAAAAATCAACTACTGCTTTAAAGGCCTTTTTGACCGTATTTCCAAAACCTCCAGATTGCTTGATATCGAGTTTTGGATTACTTACCGGTTTTATAGTTCTTGTTTCCGTTTCTGGTTTAATTTTAAATGTTTCTTCCGTTTCAACCTTTTCTATCAGTTCTGTTAATGTTTCTTCTTTTTTCTCTACAGTTATGCTTGGCTTCATTATCGGCTCAGGCAAGTGGATTACTTCACACGGAATAAATGGGCCATCACCAAAGTCAAATTTTTCTTTAGTTACTGGATTATAATACCAGTTTGTTGGATTTCTCCAGTTTCCGTTATGAGCCTCTAAATGCTCAGCTCTTGTAAGGAACTGAATGTTTCCGGGGTCTCCTTGATATTCCGGATGCATTTCAGCGCTCTTCATATGCTGACCTTGAAATGCAACGCCATCGTCATCATAAGCTTTGCCTTTTTCAATAATATCTTGCTGTTGTTTTGGAGTCCACTCTCTTGTTCCTTTACCTTCCTGAACAAGTTCTTGTTCCTTATTCCAAGCAGCAAGTATCGCTTTATTGGATTCTGCTGTTCGTCTCGACATGGAATCAACCTCCTATGCCAAGCAAATCATACAGGTCATTCAAAAAAGCTGTGAAATCATCATAGATTTCATCATCTTCAATTCTTCCGGCTTCCTGATTATAAATAGCGATTTTTTCACCAGCTTTTTCACAGAGAATAGGGTCTCCTGATGCAAGTGCACCGATGACGATATAATCTTCACTAGGTCTGTTATTGTTATCTACATCAATTACAGGTTTATGCTCAATACCATATAACTGAATACCTGCTGGTAAGAAAAATTCTCCACCATCAGAGAACAACAGCCATTCCTTGAATTTTGTAGGAAGCTTTACACTACGCTCCTTCTCAAATTCTGATATCTTTTCTTTTGTTGTTTCTTCAAGAAAACTCATTTTCCCCTGTTCGTTGAATTTATCCACAATCAATTTTAATTCTTCGGAAATCATCTTTGTCACACTCCTTATACAATTTTCTTATTTCGATAGAACCTCTAAGTAGTTAAATAAAGTATTCAGTCTTTTAATTTCTTCGTTATATATCGCTTCTTGGTCATTAAAGCTTTGTACTCCAAGTGTAGAAACTATATGCTGCTTTGTATCAGAAATCTTTTCCGCTGAAAGCAAGTGGTCTAATAATATTCTATAATCATGAAGAATATATAATGGCGACATTACTGATGCTATATCTATGTTATCTACCGATAATGAAAGTTTAACCAAAATCGCTTCTATCAGCTTAATTGATTGCCACGATGTGTATTTAGCATTTCTTTCAGAATAATCATATAGTAGTTCATACAATTTTCTCATCTCGCTAACGTTAAACCCTTCAACAAGAATCTTATCGTAGGCATTTATAACTTCTGCAACTGCAGTCTCGGTAAAAACAACCGGTCTCTTAACCTTTTTCTCATGTTCCTGACACTCATCGGTTAAATGCGATAAATCGACGGAATGCTTTTTCTTTATGTTTGAAATAAATGCTTCTTTGTTTATCAAGATTCTTTTTTCGATTATAGGCTCACTAAATACGCATTTCATCTGGGCTTGATAGAATTCAGAATCAATCAATAAATGGTCTGATGGAACATTGAATGGTTTCAATATCCCTTTTGTTTTATCATCCATATCATCGATATCGCCAAGCCACATTATCAATTTTCCATTAGTATTAAATCCAAATGGAACATTCCATTCATACTGATACAGTCCTGAAAAATCTTTCTTCGCAATATATCCGTAGCTTTCTGAGAATATTTCCACTTCATATTCTGGCATGGCCAAGAAAAACACTAGAGCTTCCTTTTCAAAATATACTGGGGTCAGGAAACCTTTGACAGAATGCTCTTCATCGTAACACAAACCGGGAATATTGTAATAATCCCTATGGTCATAATCGTAATTTTGCTCAGTACAATATTCAAATTTTTTCTTATAGCCAGTAGTATGAAATTCACCTATAGTCTGGTTTTCCTTAACAGCAGTTCTATATGCGCCATCAATCATCTGTTTCGTATGTTCAGGCAAGAACTCATTTCCACATTTTTTACAACGCAATACAAGAATAGGAGAAAAATGCAAAATCCTGCCTTCGATAGTACAAGTTAAATCTGTTTCAATAAGCTCACAACATCCATTACAGTTGGAGCACTCATCAAACCTATAGGTCTGATATTCTGTTATAAATTCATCGTATGAAGCAAAGCAACATTCCACAGTTACCTCTCCTCCCAATATCTATTTCACTGTCCGAAAATGCTATTAGTATCGAGTTGCCTGATTGGTTGTCAGCCCTTTTCGTTTTCTAAAAATCAGCCCGAAATGCCTGACATCTAATCCACTGTCTCAAATCGCGGCATCTAATCCGAGGTCACAACCTGACACACATTTTGCAGTAGATATGTTTCCATATAAGAAAACCGAGCTTTTTCAAGAGTTAGGCTTCTATTCCCAACTTCCGAAAAAGCCCGGAAATACGCCGCTTTCTGGTTCTTATTTATCTTTTCTTGACATCAAAACCACCGTTTCCACATGCCATGAGTGTGCAATTTAGATGCACAACCCTTGGCTTTCCGTTAAGCCTTGGATTCAAAAAATGACACAATGGTCCCTTTTGGATCCTGTAAAAACGGCATACTGCACCCAGATGCACCTGCCACAGAAAAGATTAGAATTGATTTCTTAGACGAGCCTTTGATTGGCTTCGGTTTGATTTGAAATCTGCTCTTTACTATGGCAAATATCGCTACTTGCAATTGTACCATAGTTTTGCTTTTTCGGATAGATTTTCCGAAATCAAAATGGGCAGAAGAAAGCCCCCGAATCATATGTGACTTAGAGGCTTGATTCCAACCATTTTAGCTATTATAGAAAGTCTCCTCATTACAACACTCATTTTTATTGGGAATATAATCAAATGCACATATTATTCTACTTCTTTGAACTATATCTCCTCTGGCAATACAATTTCCTTTAGCACATCCTTCTATTGGCTTAAAATTTTGGCAAGAACTACATCGCCTACGCTCCTTTTTCATTCCATGCCCATCACATCTAATCATTTCATAGCCTACAATATATTTTTGCAACTCATCTTCCGATATTGTCTTCTTTAGCACATCTCCTCTTTCATTTTTCAATTCGAAATGAATTTCCTTGCCATTCATATCTGATTTTAAACCAATGTTATTATTTAATAAACCTTCCTCATTTAATGCATCTATTTCTTCGCAATCAAGATTTTCAACAAAGTCCAATATATCTCTCATAATCGATACCGATAATCCATAACCACCATAATTATATTCATAAAATAAATTTCCATAATATTCACCCTCTTTTAAGGTTATCGCTATCACATAATCTCTTGACTTATAATCATCTGATAAATCATGATACATCTTATTTTTCTCCTCATGCTGATACTTATATTGATATTCTTCTCGATATTGTTCATTAAGAATTTTATCATGAGCGGCATCTTCTACAAATTTTAAATGCATTGCATCTATTCCATTTTGCTTAAACTTTTTAATGGTTTCACTTCCGTAAAATTCATAGAATTCCTCTCTGCATTGTTTTAATGCCTCAAGCTGCGTAGATAGAAACCGGTCAAAAAAACTTTCCGGAATATGTAATCTACTTGAAAACTGCTTTTTTCTCTTGTCTATTGTCTTTCTTGTCCTAGCATATCCAAGTACTCCTATTGATACACCTAACACCCCTGCCAATTCCCAAGGTGTTACTTCATAAACTTTCTCTATTGCGTCATAAATATTGATTTCAATTCCTATTCCTTGATCATCTTTTCTTAAAAGATCCATAAACTTATCATAACTAATATGGCATCTTCTATAGGGTTCTTTAATATACCATGGAGCATTGTCTATGATTTCTGAATAATATTCCAAGGATGCTCCCCAGTCATCACACTCTGTAATATTTTGATAATTTTTTTTACTATTCTCAGCGCAACAACTTTTATTCGAGCCGAATTCACAAGTTTCACATGTCATATTTAATTTCATCTTTATACATTTCCTTTCGTCTTTTCAAACTTAGAGCATCATGCTAAACATTTCTCTTATATTACCAAAAATATCTAAGCACATTTTATCACAGCGTATCTTTCCTGGAAATGACATTTTGATAAAAATGGGCAGAAGAAAACCTCCAAATCCTGTAGACTTGAAGGTTTTATTCTACTCATTTCTTGTAGAAGGAGCTTAATTACATAAAATTTCTATATTCATAAATCATTCCTTCATATTGTGGCAATAACCAGCCTACTTTTGCTATTGCGTTGAGAGATTGCTGTCAATACTTCTGAAACCAATTTTCCATAACACCCTATACTATTATCAAGCATATTTACCTCCGCAGTATTTCGAATTAATATATCCTATTTTACCACAGTATTAAAGGAATTTCATTATACCTCCAACTCCTTTTCCATTCTTTTTGCTATTTTCATAAAATAGTCTCTGTCTTCAATAAAGTGCATATCTCCAACAGCATCACAATCGTTCAAGACATGTAAAACACTCGTAACCTGAGCATTGCTGTTCTGATTAGTAACTAATGCTTTTACTACCTTTTCAAACTTTTCTTTACCGTTCTTATATGTAGCCAGCATCATCTCCAAGTCTTCTATGGTCATGATATAACATCTGCTGTCATCAACAAATATCTCTGGTATCGAAGACATCACTATTTGCGTATTCGTCATACTCTCATACAGCAAAAAAATTTTAATAACCGGCTTTTGTCCCTGATATTCCTTTTCAGACATTTTAAGTTGTTCATGTGCTTCTAAAATATTTCTTTTGTAAAATGTATCAATCTGTTGAACATCTGGTGCCTGTTGCTTTGCCTTTATTCCAAGCAGTCCTGATTTCAATTCAAACAAGAATACCGCATCCTCAAATTCTACAAAGAAATCCGCACTCTTTTTGTCTTGTTCTGGGATTTTGTGCCACATATCTTCTGTCAGGTAAATCTCAGCCAGTTCCATAAAATATTCTTCGAACATTCTGCCAAAAGCATTAATGAACCCGGTTCCCTTACCATTCTTATAATAATAATCTCGAATTAACCAATATAAACCATCTGCAAAGAGCATCTGTACCAAATACATACTGACCATAATCGGCTCTTTGTTCTTTTGAGTAATCACAAAAGGTTTGCTATAAAACAATTGTTTCTGTATTGGAGACTTCCTTACATCATCATATGTAACAGAATAATAATTAATAATTTTCTCCAAATTCTCTTTAGTGAGTATGCTGTTTGCCCCGTGCTTATATAAATCATCCTCTGCCCCTAACGGATCGGGACGCTCACTGCATAACCACAACAAATAAAGTACATTGGTCATAAACTCGTCTGCACTCATACCAAACAATTCTTCTGTAATTTCATTTATATCTACAATCTCATCCCTGCTAATTTTACTTGAGCCAAGCAAAATATGATAATTTCGGCTAAAGCTCTGGTATGTCCATGCTAAATTCTGATACTTAAACTGTTCATATGTCATGCCCATCATAAACTTAAATATATCAGGCAATTTTGCATCTTTGATATATTCGCTATTGGAATGTTCATTCTCATATCCTCTATACAAATTTACCACCGTCCCAGCCTTTTCTCTTGTCATAATTTCTTTTCTGTAATCATTTGCACTGACTATAGAGACATACGCCATATCTTGAATATCCCATGCTGACAACATTACCTGCACTTGCCGATGTATAAATCCATGTAAGATAGCATTCAATGGAAATGTAATACTACACTTTAATTCATCTTCTGACTTATTTTGCTGATTCTTATATAGTTCGATTGATATTTCTGAGAAAAAATAGATAAAATCTCTTGTCGAATAATTCTTAATAAAACTCACAAAATCTTTCAATTAGTATCCACCTTTCCTATCATCTACCTCTGTGTCCGGTGTAACCTTCATGCGATGCAGATGCTTCACATAGTCCTCAATGTCAAAGGCATTTTTCGGGTCAAAATCGGACAGCTCTTTGTACCGCTTGTGCTTTGTTATATCAAACTTATCTGAGAAAAAAGGTCTCACGCCCCTAAGCTGCATGATACATTTTCCGCCATCCCAAACCGCTATCTCATCCTGACTCATAAGCTCTTTTCCGGTCTTTTGATAATTCAGACCGTATTCATGGCTCACTATGATTCTATCTCCATTCTCTCTTGGTGCATTTTTATATGCTTCCATTATATGATTTACTTGCCCAAATTGTAGTTCTATCATTTGAGTTGCCATTTTGTTTATATTATATGGCATCAAATAGAACTTTTCACCTCCACATTTTCGACGAACAGTATCTACAATGCCAAATGAATTTTCTACTACAATATTATTTTTGTAATACATATCATTCTTATCAAAACAATATATTTTCAACAGATATGCTAATATCAAAGATGACAATTTATACACATATGGTATTCTGATGTATTTTTCAATCAATTCTATATCAGTCTCTGACAATTTATTACATGAAATTTCATTAAAATCAAAAGCACAATCTAATACTGATGGTTCAAGCATACATAATGGTTCAAAACTTTTTCCATCTAATGATAATCCCTCATATACTGTACGACCATATTTTTCATGAATATGAATAAAATCAGTTTTAATGTCTTCCTTTTGAGAGAATTTGGATTTTCTGTAGCACTGTCTACGAAACAAGTATGTATAATCACCAAATATTGCTGATAAATCATCCAAACATGCATTTTCATATGATATCTTATAAGCACTACTCTTTTCCGCAAACGATTCTATAGAATTAATCGTCCATACTCCTTGCTTCCTCCAAAATATTCCAAATAAAAGAGGTTCGTTTTTCTGACATGAATATTTCTTTAAAACATCATATTTATATTTTTGCAATTCATGTGTCTGTTTGTCTCCATCAACCAATTTTACCTCAATCAAGACACATGATGTATTCGTTTCGCTTCCTGCTTCAAATGTAATTTCATAAATCTGGAACTTGTAATTCTTCTTTGCTTTTTTCAGGAAATTGTTCTTGTCCTAAAGGAACTACAGTTTTTACCCAAGGCAAAAGAGAAAATATACGCATAAATAAATCCTCAGCAGCATAGCCCTTTTCAAATCTATGATATTTTGGTATCAATGACTTATCTGAAACTGTTCTTTCTAAAAGTTTTACTATTTCCTCATCACTCATAGGGCTTTCATTATCCCTAGCTCCTTTTGCAATATCATATACATTTCTAATTGCTTGTATAGAATTCGCCATAAAATCATCTCCTATAATTTGATTCAACATACTTTATCTAATTAAAAAACTACTACAAAATTCGGCAAAAACCTTGCCATCTTCAAACTTCACATCATCAATCAACAACGCCTGAAACAAAACATCCCCTACATTATCCAGTCTTACCATCCCATACTCTTTTTCTGTAAGCCCTTCAACCTGCATATCCTGCAAAGCAGCTTCTTTTCTTATCACCAGACAATGCGTATACAATGCCCTGATATACTTGTCTGACATCAGAAAGGCATATGTTTCATTCCCTTGATATTTATATCGGCACTTTTCCAGATTTTCTTGCGGTATATCGAAATAACATCTGACCATTTCCAGATATACATCTCCATTATACTGCGGCTTTAGCTTCTTTGCATACCTTTTGATTGTTGCAAATATATTATTTCTCTCTACGGCTGTCTTTGTTCTCTTGAATACAGGCTTTTTCCCTCGCAGGTCCATATAAACATTATTTAGGATAGTCTTTCCGGCATACTGCTTGAAATCACCTATCCGCAACAAATACGATAACACTTCCAGCAATTTTTCCTTTGATGTTATCTCCTGATACGAATAATCTCCAAATTCAATATGATCCAGTTTCAAAGGGCGACTCCCCTTCGCTATCTCACGCTCCATTACCCTATTAATATCTCTCATTGATTCCATCTATATGTCTCTCCTTCCCGCTTCTGGACATCGTGACCAAAAGCACAAAAAAGCAGCTACAAGTATTTCACTCATAACTGCCTTAACGCTGTTACCTGATTATTCTATTCCTGCCGTTTTTGCAAATCCGGCTTTTCTATTCATAAGTTCCTCTTGTTTCTCCTTTGGCAGACACCGGAATATCTCATTATATCCCATTCCTGCCATCGGTGTTTCTTTTGCCAGAAGAAAAAGCTGCGTGTCAGGCCATTCCTCCCACAAGTTCTCAAACATGCTCTGGCTGTCCGTAAAGGTTATTGCATCTTCAAAACCTTGCGGTGGTCTATAATACTGTAACTTAACAAAACCGTATCTTCCCGCATCCACAACAAGTATATTTTCAATCTCATACAGCTCTGCAAAAGCATCTGCAACTTTTCTGCATTTCTCCCTTTCATCGTCTGTAATGTATTTTTCTTTCACAATTAACCATCCTCCTGTTTCAAAACCACACTACCTGCATCTATATCCTCATTCTTCTGAAAAAACCATTATCGTTTTTACCATTTGCATATTTTATGGTGCATACACGCACCATATCCCTATGTTCTATCAATATATCTGATAGCTCTCTATTTACTCTCATATTCAGAATTCTTTATGTTCCCACAACCGAGGTCTAACGCTACAACAA
>ULNM01009911.1_pt1 | contig 9377 bp, 8 predicted proteins | sample 1951921 | NCBI WGS metagenome assembly ULNM01 (sample SAMEA4835577, study PRJEB28245) | human gut metagenome | biome: gut microbiome; material: fecal sample | place: Denmark | collected 2008
GTAAATATATCCTTTGGTTGTCTGTGGACGATATTTCCTTGCAAAAATAAAGGAAATACATTGATTTAGCAAGGGATTAAAGAAATATTTCCGTAATCTACGCGGATGTTTGTGGCAGGAAGGGTGGCTTGCAACTATAGAATGAGAGGCTATGTTCTCTCTCAGAAAAGGCAATGCTTTTTGGAGAAGAAAGCATTGTTTTCCGCTAAAGAAAGCATTGCTTTGCTGGAGTCATCTCCTTATGCTTTTCCAACCATGCAAATTTTGCTGGGCGGGCAGTTTTATAAGAATTTTTGTGTACCTGACGGATTTGCCTTATCTTTGGCACGGAATCTAAACTGGATGTGGTATGAAAAGACTGCTTTTAGGAATGGTAGTAATTTTGTTTGCTTCAGCTTTGGGAGCGCAGAATTGGGATATCAATGTTTTACATAAAGTGAACGGCTGGGACAACAAGTTTGTTCGTAATTATAATAAAGTAATATCAAAGTCGGAACCCTATGTGGCTATCGGAGTACCCGTGGCTATGGCCGTAGCCGGCTGGATCAGGCACGACAAGGATCTGTTGAAGGATGCTCTCTACGTGGGTACCAGCGTAGCGGGAGCCTTTGTGGTGACCTATGGAATGAAGTATCTGGTAGACCGCGAGCGCCCCTATGACCGTTGGCCTGATCGTGTGCACGCTTATAGTCGCGAAAGCAGTCCTTCTTTTCCGTCTGGGCATACGGCGACAGCTTTTGCTTTGGCCACTTCCTTGAGTATCACTTATCCCAAGTGGTATGTCATCGCTCCTTCGGCCTTATGGGCCTGTTCGGTGGGTGTGTCACGTATGAACGAAGGCGTTCATTACCCGTCAGATGTGTTGGCGGGAGCTGCCATTGGCGCAGGTTGTGCCGTGGTCAATGTTTACGTAAACCGTTGGCTGAACAAATGGTTGTTCGGTGAGCGGTAGTCTACCGCCCACCATTAAAATAGGTACTTCCCTTCTCGTAGTACCTTGAGTGCCTGCTGAACGCTCTCGTTTGTGGCATTCATCACCTGATAGTATTCGCTCATGTCCCACAGGTCGCGGGCTATGAGGGCCTTGAGCTGTGTACGGACAAGGGGCAGGGCGCGATTGTACTGCTCTTCATCGAACTTGATTTTCTCCTTGTCTGCTGCCAAACGGATATCGGCCATGAAGGCATCATCTATCTCGAATTTGTCGTTGAAGACGTGGAAGGTCTTATATTTCTTTTTCAGTTCTTCACGATGTTGCTCGATGTAGCCCGTGGTGGCTTTGATGATGATGCCCTTGGCTACGAGCTGGCGATGCCAGTCGGTGTAGAGCGTGGTGTCTATGGGTACGAAGAAATCTGGCATGATACCACCACCGCCATAAACGGTGCGGCCCAAGCGCAGCGTGCGGTACTTCAGCGAATCGGGGAAGTGAATGCTATCGGCGTGCATCAGTTCGCCGTGGTCAAAGCGGTTGAGCAGGTCCTTGGCATAGGCTTCCTGCATGTCATCCCCCTTGCCATTATAAGGCTTCTGGATACAACGGCCCGAAGGAGTGTAATAACGAGCAACGGTGAGACGTATCATGGAGCCGTCGGGCAGGTCGATAGGACGCTGTACGAGGCCCTTGCCAAAAGTGCGGCGGCCTACGACGACACCTCGGTCCCAGTCTTGTACGGCACCAGTCACGATTTCACTGGCCGAAGCCGAATATTCGTCTACCAATACCACCAGCCGTCCTTCGCGGAAACTACCGTTTCCCTTGGCGGCAAACTCAGCCCGACGTGAAGCACGCCCTTCGGTGTAGACTATCAACTCCTTTTGTTCCAAGAATTCGTTAGCCAAATCGATGGCGGCGTTCAGGTAACCTCCGCCGTTGCCTTGGAGGTCAAGGATGAGGTCTTTCATCCCCTGTTGTTGGAGTCCTTTCAGTGCTTTGGAGAATTCTTCTGCTGTAGTGGCGGCGAAGCGGTTGACGCGGATGTAGCCTATGCGGTCATCTATCATATAAGAGGCGTCGAGGCTAAAGAGTGGAATTTTGTCACGGATGACGTCGAATTGGAGCGGATCGGTTACGCCACGGCGTACGACAGTAAGCTTTACTCGTGTATCTTTGGGGCCTCGCAGGCGCTTCATGATGTCTTCAGTACTCATTTTGACACCTGCAATAACAGTGCCGTCAACAGCAGTAATACGGTCACCTGCTAAGATACCGACCTTTTCTGAAGGGCCACCACTGACGGGCTGGATGACGAGGAGCGTGTCTTCAATCATTTGGAATTGGACGCCAATACCTTCGAAATTGCCTTGCAGAGGTTCGTTCATCTTCTTTACTTCTTCGGGATTGCTATAGGTGGAATGCGGGTCGAGGTGTTCGAGCATACCGACAATGGCATCCTCTACCAGCTTAGTTTCGTTTACAGAATCAACGTAAAGGCGGCTGATAGCAAATTCTGCCATCTGCAGCTTACGCAGGGGGCTTTCGTTCAGTTTCTGACCTACGGCTTGGGCCGCATACAAGATGGTGAACAAAAAGAGTAGTTGTATCTTTTTCATATTGTTAATGGTTGCTTACTCGTGAGATGTATTCATACCTTCGGGCAGGAACATGCTGACATCCTTTCCGTAGCCCATCAGCTCGCGAACTATCGTGGAGCTAACGCAGGAAAGTTCTGGCTCGGTGAAGAGAAGGATGGTCTCGATGCCAGTTAGTTTGCGGTTGATGTCGGCAATGGTTTCTTCGTATTCGAAGTCCTTGACCGTTCGAATGCCGCGAATGATAAGGTTGGCCCCCACTTGGCGGGCAAAGTCGATGGTCAGGCTGTCGTATGCTTGTACGCTGACACGAGGTTCGTCTTTATACAAGTCGCGGATCATGGCTTCGCGCTCGGCAATGGGGAAATGGGTATTTTTGTTATCATTAATACCGATGCCGATAACTATTTCATCGATGAATGTCAATGCACGTCTTACTACAGAATAGTGCCCGACAGTAAAGGGGTCGAATGTCCCTGGAAAGATTGCTTTGGTCATAAATGTGTCGAATACCTAAAACTTAGTTTACTCTGTCTTCTTCGATTACCAGATTGTCTATGATGAAACTTTGCCTTTCCATAGTGTTCTTGCCCATATAGAACTCAAGTAGTTCTTTGACAAGATCGGTCTTGCGGAGGCTTACTTGCTCCAGACGCATGTCTTTGCCGATGAAATGGCGGAACTCGTCGGGCGAGATTTCCCCCAGTCCTTTAAAACGGGTGATTTCAGGGTTAGGACCTAATTCTTCAATGGATTTTAGGCGTTCATCCTCTGTATAACAATAGTTGGTCTTCTTCTTGTTGCGTACACGGAAAAGAGGTGTTTGCAGGATATAAACGTGTCCTTTTTTGATGAGATCAGGGAAGAATTGCAAAAAGAAGGTTATAATGAGCAGTCGGATATGCATGCCGTCCACATCGGCATCGGTAGCTACGATGACTTTATTGTAGCGTAACCCGTCAAGGCCGTCTTCAATGTTGAGGGCAGCTTGTAGAAGGTTGAACTCCTCGTTTTCATAGACGACTTTCTTAGTCAGACCGTAAGAATTGAGCGGTTTTCCACGGAGGGAAAAGACGGCTTGTGTGTTCACATCGCGACTTTTCGTAATGGAGCCGCTGGCAGAGTCGCCTTCGGTGATGAAGATGCACGAATCGGCTTCCTGTTCTTTACCTTTCCCGTCGTTCAGGTGGTAGCGACAGTCGCGTAGTTTGCGATTGTGCAGATTTGCCTTTTTGGCACGTTCGCGAGCCAGTTTGGTGACACCGGCAATAGCTTTACGCTCCTTTTCTGAGTCTTGTATCTTTTGGAGCATGACATCGGCTACCAGGGGATTTTTATGCAGGAAATTGTCTACCTCGGTTTTGATGAAGTCCCCTACATACTTGTTTACCGTAGGACCTGCGGGAATACCTTCCTGTGGGTTGGCAGGCCACATGTTATTGGAGCCAAGCTTAGTCTTGGTCTGGCTTTCGAACATGGGCTCTTCTACGTCGATTGCAATGGCAGCTACGAGTCCATTTCGTATGTCGGCATAATCCTGATTCTTGTTATAGAATTCTTTGATAGTACGAGCAATGTGTTCCTTCAAGGCACTTTGGTGTGTACCGCCTTGTGTGGTGTGTTGTCCGTTAACGAAAGAGTAGTATTCTTCGCCGTACTGGTTGGTGTGTGTGAAGGCTATCTCAATGTCTTCACCTTTTAGGTGGACGATGTCGTAAAGACCTTCACTGGTCATATTGTCTTTTAGCAGATCTTCCAGTCCATGGCGTGAAACAATGCGCTGGCCGTTGTAAATAAAGGTCAGACCTGTATTCAGGTAAGTATAATTACGCAATAATGTTTCTACAAATTGGTTTTGGAAACTGTAATTTACGAACAAAGTGTTGTCTGGTTCGAAGAAGATGTAAGTGCCTGTTTCTTCTTGCGATTCTTCAGTCGTGTCGCTCAGGAGAACGCCTCGCTCAAATACAGCCTTGCGTACTTTGCCTTCTCGATAGCTGCATACTTCGAAACGGCTGCTCAAGGCGTTCACCGCCTTGATACCCACACCGTTCAGGCCGACACTCTTCTTGAAAGCTTTGGAGTCGTATTTACCACCTGTGTTCAATTTGCTGACAGCTTCGATGAGTTTACCTTGTGGAATACCGCGACCGTAATCGCGTACACTGACACGAAGGTTGTCCTCGATCGTCACTTCGATTTTCTTGCCGGCGCCCATCTTGAACTCATCGATAGAGTTATCCATCACTTCTTTCAGCAGCACATAGATACCGTCGTCACTTTGCGAACCATCGCCCAGACGGCCGATGTACATACCTGAACGGACACGGATATGCTCCATGTCGTCCAGATGGCGTATGTTGTCGTCAGTATATTCTACTGGCTGTTCCGTAAATTGCAAGTTGTCGTATTTTTCTTCTTCTTCCATGGTTTGACTACTCCCTTTCTATTGTTATCTTGCAAAAATAGCGGTTTTGCAGGGCATGAACAAATTTTCGTCTCTTTTATTGGGGGAATCCGTCTTATCCTATTTCCTTGATAAACGCCCGTCGCCGCTTGTGTTGCTCGGTGCGGAAGTATTCCCATTGTGCCTGGACCTTGCCGTTCAGTTCCAGCTCGGGGTTACTTTCAGCATATTCGAAGCCCAGTTGTTGGTAGACAGGGATGAGGTCAGAGAATAGCAGTGCGTTGACTCCCTTGTTCTGATATTCGGGTTTCACGGCTACGAGTAGCAGATCGAGCATCTTGGCACGGCGTTTGAAAAACAGAGCCTTGAGCAGGTAGTACCAGCCGAAAGGAAGCAGACGTCCGTGCGATTTCTGCAGGGCTTCGGAGAGTGAAGGCATGGAAATGCCCACAGCTACAAGCTGGTCATCCTGGTCGGTAATGAGTGTCACCATGCGTAGGTCGAGAATAGGAAGATACATCTTGACGTACTGGTCTATCTGTCGCTGCGTCAGGGCGGAGTATCCATAGAGGGGCGTATAGGCTTCGTTGATAAGTTCGAAAATGGCCTGGCCGTAGTCGCGGGCAATCTTTCGGCTCGAAGTATATTTCTTAATTTTCAGGTTGTACTTGCGCTGGATAAGGTCGGAAATGCGCTTATGCTTGTCAGGGATGGCGTCAGGGATATAGATTTTATATTCCACCCAGTCGGCGTCCTTCGTGAAACCCAGTCGCTCGATGTGCTGCGGGTAGTAGGGATAGTTGTAGATGGTGGCCATCGTACCCAGTTGGTCGAAACCTTCGACCAGCATACCTTCAGCATCCATGTCGGTAAAGCCCAGCGGTCCTACGATATGCGTCATGCCGCGTTCTTTGCCCCATTGCTCCACGGTGCGTATCAGGGCTTCGGACACTTCGGCGTCGTCAGTGAAGTCTATCCAGCCGAAGCGGACCTCCTTCTTGCCCCATGTCTGGTTGGCCCGATTGTTGATGATGGCGGCCACGCGGCCTACGAGCCGTCCGTCCTTATAGGCCAGGAAGTAGTCGGCCTCGCAGAACTCAAAGGCAGCGTTCTTCCGGCGGTTGAACGTGTTCAGCATGTCGTCGTAGAGGTCGGGCACGGAGTAGGGATTTTCTTTGTATAGTTCATAGTTGAAGCGGATGAAGCGCTTCAATTCCCGTTTTGTGGTAACTTTTTTAATTGTAACAGCCATGTTGTCAAGTCCTTTTTCTTTTGGGGGCAAAGATAATGTTTTTTTAATGAAGAATGAAGAATGGGAATGAAGAATGCGCAGCGGAAGCCGCCTTAGCCGGCATGGCAGATAAGCCAGGCAGTGTATCCCACATAGCAGGCAATAAGCAGGCTGCCTTCAATACGTGTAATGGTGCGCTTGCCGAAGAAAACGCCGAAAATCCACAACAGAATGCTGGAGGCTACAAGTACCAGCAGGTCCAGATTGTTGATGCCCGTCAGGTGCAGAGGCGTGATGGAGGCTGAGCAGCCCAATACGAAGAAGATGTTGAACAGGTTGCTTCCTACCACGTTGCCGATGGCTATTTCGGGGTTCTTTTTCAGCGCTGCTACGATGCTGGTGGCCAGTTCGGGCAGCGAGGTGCCGCCGGCTACGAGTGTCAGACCGATGACCGACTCGCTGACGCCCAGCGAACGGGCTATTCCGCTGGCTCCATCCACGAAAAGCTGTCCACCCCAGATGAGGCCTGCCAGTCCGCCTATGATATAAAGCGTCGACCGCCATAGGGGCATATCCTTGATTTCCGTTCCGTCTTCTGCGGTAACGGTCGGACTGTCGTTTCCTACTTCCGCTGTTGGAGAGGGGGCGGGAGCCTGGTTCGTTTTGGCGATGGCAAACGTATAGCTCAAGAAGATGGCCATGAAGCAGAGCAGGATGAGACCGTCCGTGATGCTGACCACGTTCTCCGCCGCATGGTCCAGCAGCATGTCGTTGCCCATCACCAGCAGGGCCAGTGAGGCCAGGATGCAGAGTGGAATTTCTTTCAGCAACGTGTTGCGTTGTACTACGATGGGGGCGAACATGGCTGTGCAGCCTACAATCATCAGGGCGTTGAAGATGTTGCTGCCCACGACATTTCCCACGGCGATGTCGGCACTGCCTTTCAGGGCTGAAGATACGCTGACGGCCAGTTCGGGGGCCGATGTGCCGAAAGCTACGATAGTCAGTCCGATGACGATGTTGGGGATGTGGAATCGTTTGGCTACCGCCGAAGCGCCGTCGGTCAGGCCGTTGGCGCCCAGCAGGATGAGGAGGAGACCTCCGATGAGGAAGAGTATATCCATGACGAGTCTATAATTTAAGTTTTACGGTGCAAAGATAGGAATTAATGGTGAATGATAAACGGTAAATGATAATTGGTGAATGGTTAACGGCGGGTATTTGCATGGCTATGTCAGAAACTTTCCGTAAGTTTGACCCCCTCAAACGTAAACAGATAGAAACATGAAGAAATTCCGTCTTTTCTGCCTTTGTCTGCTCTGCTTGCCTGCGGTCGGCGTGTCGGCCCAGGTCATGGACAAAGTGCTTGATATTTTGGGTACGGACAGCCTGTCCGCCGTTGCCGGAGTACCGATACGGATTCGGTAACCTTGGACAAAGTCCGCGAGGAGCTGGCCGCCGCTCGTCTGAACGAGGCCAACCTGCGCATGGAGATTGAGCAGATGAGGCTGGTGACGTATGCTGCCGACTCGGTGAAGCTGGCCCGGCAGAAACAGCGCATCGACTCCCTGCGGCACCAGACCAAGGGCATGCCCGTCGTGGTAGAGGAGGACACTCTGTTTTATTTCTACGCCAAGCGCGGGGGACTCACGCCCCAGCAGCGGGCCGAGAACGTGTCGCACGAGATTACGACCCTGGGCAAGCGCTTCAACCTGCATCCCGACTCGGTCTATATCGAAAGCACGGACATCGTAACCGACGTGATGTACGGGGACAAGGTCATTGTCTCCTTTACCGACCAGGACGGTCTGTGGGAGAGTTGCACGCGCGACCAGCTGGCCGCCGCCAAGCGCACGGTCATCGTGGAGAAGTTGAAGGTGATGAAGGAGGAACACGACCTGTTGCAGCTGTTCAAGCGCATTGCCTATTTTGTGCTGGTGCTTGTGGGTCAGTTCCTGCTGTTCAAGCTTACCAACTGGCTTTTCCGTAAGCTGAAGGTGCGCATCCTGCGGCTGAGGAACACGCGCCTGAAGGCCTTCTCCATCCAGGACTTTGAGTTGCTGGACACGCAGAAGCAGGTCCGGCTGCTGGTGTTCGTCGCCAACCTGTTCCGCTACGCCTTCATGCTGCTGCAGCTGCTGCTGACGGTGCCCATGCTGTTTGCCATCTTCCCGCAGACCAAGAATCTGGCCTACCAGCTCTTCTTCTACATCTGGGATCCCGTGAAGAGCATCCTCTACGGTATTCTGGCCTACATCCCCAATCTCTTCACCATCTTCGTCATCTGCCTTGCCATCAAGTACCTGGTACGCCCGTTCCGCTATCTGGCGGGCGAGGTGCAGTCCGAGCGGCTCAAGCTGAACGGCTTCTACCCCGACTGGGCGATGCCCACCTACCACATCATCCGCTTCCTGCTCTACGCCTTCATGGTGGCGATGATTTATCCTTACCTGCCGGGTGCCGATTCGGGTGTGTTCCAGGGCATTTCGGTGTTCGTGGGTCTGATTGTCTCGCTCGGATCGAGTACGGTTATCGGCAACATCATCGCGGGGCTGGTCATCACCTACATGCGCCCCTTCAAGCTGGGCGACCGCATCCAGCTGAACGAAACAACGGGCAACGTGGTGGAGAAGACGCCGCTGGTGACTCGCATCCGTACGCCGAAGAACGAGGTGGTGACCATCCCCAACTCGTTCATCATGTCATCGCATACGGTGAACTTCAGCCAGTCGGCGCGCGAATACGGGCTCATCATCCACTCCGAGGTGACCATCGGCTACGACGTGCCCTGGCGCCTGGTGAACAGGCTGCTGATCGAGGCGGCACTGAACACGCCGGGCGTGGTGGACGACCCACGGCCCTTCGTCCTCTCCACCTCGCTGAGCGACTGGTATCCCGTCTACCAGGTGAACGCCTACATTAAGGAGCCCGACCGTCTGGCGCAGATTTATTCCGACCTGCACCAGAACATTCAGGACCGCTTCAACGCCGAGGGCGTGGAAATCATGTCGCCCCACTATATGGCCATGTGCGACGGCAACGACCCTGCCATGCCGAAGGACGACTTGAGCGGAAGGCCGAAGGAAAAGTAAACCGGGACGTCCTGAGAGACCTCGGACGCCCCGGCTATCGGGATTTTCTGCCCGTCCGACGTCTCGGACAGCCTGAAACTCGGGAGTTTTGCCCCGTCCGACGTCTCGGAAGGCC
>ULNM01042889.1_pt1 | contig 9297 bp, 8 predicted proteins | sample 1951921 | NCBI WGS metagenome assembly ULNM01 (sample SAMEA4835577, study PRJEB28245) | human gut metagenome | biome: gut microbiome; material: fecal sample | place: Denmark | collected 2008
CGCCTTATTTAAAGGAACAATAGAAACATCTGGTGGCAGTATTGCAGGATGGACTATAGGAGTCGATAGTATTTACAATGGAAGTATAGGGATCAATTCATTAAAAAAATTCATAGCCATCGCCAATGTTACTTCCGTCCAAGATACTGGCGATCAATTAGACTGGGTAAAAGAATACGGTGGTGTTGCAATGTACTATATCAGCAATGCCGATTATGGTTTGATAGGATATAAAAATAACGAAAAAGTATTTTCTGCCGGTTCTAAAAATTTTATAGCTGGATGGCAATTTGATAAATCTGCTATTTGGTTAGGTACTAAAAATAATAATGTTGGACAATATACATCAACTTCCGGAAGTATAACGATTGGCACCAATGGGTTTCGCGGATATTCATGGTTTATTAATGCAGATGGTTCAGCCTCTTTTGCCAATGGAAATTTTTTTTGGGATACAAAAGGAAACGTTACTCTCAATGGAAAAATCATTGCGACTAGTGGTACTATTGGAGATATAGAAATATATGAAGATCATATTGGAACAACTTCAACTCCTAATTCTTCGGGTTCTGGGCAATGGGCAGGATTATCTATTTATAAAGATTTTTTCAAAGTTGGCGGTTCTAAAGGGTATGTGATGTTTGGTAATGATGTAATTCCTGCTTCAACAGGTGGAGCATTTACAGCAGTTGGGCGCATTGTCAACCAAGCTCCAAATACATCTGGTGGTTATGGATATGACCAAGCTAACTATGGGCTTTTTATTGAAGTGACAGGAGGAACTAAAAATTATGGAATCAGTTCAAATGCAGCTTTAAAAGCCCCGTCCTTCATTAATACTAAAGCGGCATTATTAACATTTGATTCTGGTAATTATACTATAGATTTTTCACAATTTAATGTGATATTGATGTATTTTAATGATCCCAATTACGATGTTGTTAAAGTGACCTTACCAAATGAAAGTAGCGTAGCTCGGCAGTTTGGTGTAAATAATTTGCCTACAGATTTTGCCACAGTAATAACTTTTAGAGTAAGATCCTATTCAAAAGACATTATATTAAAAAACATTTATGATCATAATGAAAATATGATTGATTATCGAATGGTCAAAGGGGATTCTATTATTGTATTAATTAGCAAAATTGACGGGTTTAGGTATCAAATATTAAATCATTCACACTAATGAGAAAAGACATACAGATAAATACAACGACAGGTGATATAGTGTTCAAAAACCGAAATACATTAAATAAACAATTGTTTAAATGGCTTTCAGAGAGCGATTTATTTATTACCGCACAAATATCGTTACCTTCCAATTTTGATGTAAATCAGCTTTATACAATTGGAGTTAATATTGAGATTCCTTATACTCCAATATATAAACCTATTAAAATACGTATTATTAGAGATTTCGGTGGTGGAAATGTACGCGTTGTGATTAATCCGACCAATAATTCAGAATGGTTTGAGGTATATACAAAATTGTTCGGGGCACAAGATAAGGTTTTATATGCTTCACAACTAATCATGGTTAACCAAGATAATTACTTGTTGCAACTTAATGAAGGCAACGCGTATTTGTGGTCCGGCATTATGTCAGATATGGTAAATATAAATGCAAATATTCAAAATAGAAATTTACTATTACAATGCATTCCATCAAATAATTATAGATACCCAACTTCAGGTGTGGGCTTAATTAAATATCTTCATGCCAACCTTAGTCATTCAGGATTAGCAGAAAAGTTACAAACTGAATTCAAAGATGATAAAGTGGAGATTATTAATGCCGCTTTTAATTCCTATTCAGGAGATCTGGAATTAGACTTAGATTTTTCAGAAGCAGATGCAGGTGTATAAAGTAAAAAGAAATCAGAACATATTTGATGTTGCAGTAAGCACACATGGTTCTATAGAAGGTATATTCGATTTGTTAATCAACAATCCTGATTTATCCTTTCACTCACAATTAAAAGAAGGTGAAGAAATATATTGGGATGAAGAATTTATTATATATGACAGTATTGTAAATACGTTACAAGCAGAACATATCGTACCGGCAAATGGAGAGAGACATGTATATTATAAAAACACAACAGCTCCCTTACGATGCGTCATGTACATATCTCCAGAAGAAGCATCTATTGCATTACAAATGGCAGGAGACGGAAGTCTTATTGTTGATTGGGGAGACAACAGTGATTTGGAAACTATAACGCTATCCCCCACTCTACAAAAATATGTGCATTTTTTCGATAATTATACCGATGAAAGGTCAATTAAATTGTATGGTGATTTCAATTTAAAAACCTGGGATTTGTCTTCTATTAATGGCTTAATGATGCCAACTATGCCGCTGGTGGTAGACGAGATAATTTCGGAGAAGAACAATCTCTCTCTACAAGGACTATTTTTATGTAAAGGTACATATTTAGTGAAACTGGCTAACATGAGTTTATCCAGTCTTGCCCCCATTCAGGATATGAATTTATCTAATTTGGAGTTAAGAAATATCAATTATACAAAAGACACAGTTATCAATGACTACTTAATCTATATTGCAAAGCATAATAATCAACGAAGGGATTGTAAAGTTATATTAGATATACAACCCTCTGGAACATATAAGGAGCCGCTTAAAGATAGTAATGGCAATTATGTTATTACAACTGGTATGGAAGCGATATATGTGATTACCCATGAAACTGCATGGAATGAAGCGGGTTCATGGAGCTTTGATATAAATGGAACGATTTATCAATATGAAAATTCAGACATAGCATGAGCCGTACATTAACAGAAATATACAATGAAGCCGTGGAGACCAGAAACAAATACCTGGAACTTACAGAGCTAACAAATGACTCAAAGATGTCAATAATCAATGCTTTCACATGGGTAACAGCCGCTGCAATCTACTCATTTGAGACATTGTTAGACGTTTTTACCACAGATATTGCTAAAACCTTTACCCAACGAATTAATGGGACTTCAGCATATTACGCAAATGCTATGTTGAAATGGCAATATGGAGATGATCTAATTATCAATGATGAAGGCACAGCATTTCATTATGCAACTGAAGATACAACAAAAAGATTGATTACACATGTATCTTATCAAGAGTATTATAATGAAGAATTCAAAGATAATATTTTGATATTAAAAGTTGCTTCTGGAGAAGGTCGTTCTTTGTCCCAATTGTCTGATGAGGAATTAATTGCAGCACGTGCATATCTTAATCAGATTAAATTTGCAGGTGTTAAGTGTAATGTAGTTAGTCGTAGAGGTGATGTGCTTGTTCCCAGAGTTACCGTGTATTATGATGGAGCTATTACGAAAGAGGAACTTTACGATAATATTGATACGGCACTTATTGACTTTATTGTAAATATGAAGTTTGATTCTCTTATCTACTCACAAAAAATTATAGATGCCATTCAAAAAGTAGAGCATGTTACAGATGTTCATATTGATCAAGAAGCTAGTGTAGAACAAGGAATATTTATCGCTCAATATAACGACAATAATGAACTCGGACCATTAACAAAAATTGAACGGAAGTGCTATTTGGCTAGCGGTTATGCAAAACAAAGTACACAACAAGATGCAGAAAGTGAACTTCCAACTTTTCGTGAAGCAATCGTTATAAAACTAGAAACAGAATGAGAAGTTATCGTATTAATACTGACCGTATGGTAAATCAGTTAGTTCCTCATTATCTTGGAGGACGAAAACTGATATTATTTCTTCAGGCCATTTTACAACCGTTAAACTCTTTGAATGTAAAATGGAAAGAATGGGCTGACGAAAAACGAATAGAAGCAGCAATGACCTCCCAGGTTATTATGATGGAATATTTTTTAAATCATAAATTTAGGAAGTATTTTTTAGACACCTCTGAACATATTGTCATTTCAGATGGTGCTATAAATGGAGTACCAATATATTGGGAAGATGCTAATAAAAATATATGCGAACTTCCTTTGTATAACGAAGGCGAAACCGAAGTTAGCGGACACCCAACCACTCCATTGCGTTGGAAAGATGAAAAGATGCCAACAAGTGATGTAAGTTTTGTAGTAAGTTGTCCTGCAATTAATACCAAGACAATCTCACAAGAGGAACTTACAGCTATGATTACTTATTATGTAGATCGTTATCGTATTGCAGGAAAAAAATTTAAAGTTACATACGTTTAAATGAAAGAGTTTACTTCACAAACAGGTGGGCGTTACACCTACATTGATGATATTATGAATTTACAGAATCTTGCATTAGCTTTTACAAGCATATTTGATGAATGTGATAACTTTATTATCAGTGGATGTCAAGTGTCAGGTACAAGTATTAGTGCAGGGTATGTCTATATCAATGGTAAAATACGTTATTGCACAGGAACATCTGGAGTCTCTAAATGGCCTATGTATTTGTATGAGAACAACTCGGTTGAACGTGTGTCTTATGCTGATTCCGGAGATAAAATTGGACGAAATATATACGGATGTGCTGTATCATCCAGTGTACCAATAGCCAATGATGTACTAACTGAAGCACCACCCCAATTTATCAGTATTACATCAGATGGTACAGCACTTCGACTTAAAGAAGCGTTATTTGGTAAATATGCTTTAATGATAGATTCCCCTAATTCAGTTCAGACTGTACAGAAGGATATTGTTATTGATGGAACAGTAACGGCAAATAAAGACCTTACAGCCCAAAAGGGGATTAATTTAACATCAGGAACAGCTAAAGCTAGCATCACCTATAATGCCTCTGGAGCATTAAGTATTCAATCCCAATTAAATGGAAAGCCTGTTTACAAAGTAACTATAACAGAGGACGGAGCTATTCAATTTTATATTGGAGATACTTTATTGGCTTCGCTTGACTCCAATGGTATGACGCTAAAAGTCACAATGTCTTTAAATTCTATTAAGGCAGGAAATATTGTTGTAGCTAGTAATCATATATATAATACAGGCGTTGCAGCTGATACCGGTAGTATAAATATCAATATGTTAGGGTACAATGAAGGAGACTCCTATTATCGGGACACCCAAATTGGTGATGGAAAAAATACTGTTATACTAGAAATCATAGGAAAATCTAAAGCTAGTATTTTTTATGGACCAGTAAAAATATCCCATGCGGATTCTTCGCTCCTAAGTTTAAAGAATGCCTCTCTTCCTAAGACAGACAATCAATTGATAACCTGTTTAAATTGGGAAGACAAAAATTCAGAACAAATCGGTTATATGGGGTATTCCAATATCTCTAATAAAGATTTATATATCAAAAATAACATTGGAAACTTGGTTCTCAACAATGATGTATATGTAACAGGAAAACTATTCGTTGGTGGAATTGATGTTATAGCTAGAACTATAGAATATCCCAAAGATAGTGGATGGATTGCAATCAATGTTCAGAACTGTGGTATTACAACAAAACTGTATGTCCGTCAAGTTGGAAAAGTAGTGTCCATTCAAGGAGAATTACATACCCATCACAGTGGTACCATATTTACATTACCAAACACCATTGATCCTCCTAAATATAAAATAGGTTATTCCCATAATAAAGGACGTGGAAATTGGCATTGTACAATACAAGGCGGACAACGTAATTGTGTAGTTGATTATTGTAATAATGGATGTTCAGAATACATCGGATTTTTAATGACATATATTATTTAAATTATGAAGATTATTAATGTTAGCGTTGATATTGAGAGTCAACGTTTAAATTCTCGGTCAACATCGTCTCAAAAAAATGAACATAATGAAAACGTTTCCGAACAGCAGAAAGAAACCAAAACGCCGCAAAAAAAAGCCCGGAAGACCAAAGGGACACAGCCTGAAAAACTTCGACCAGACACGGATCGGGTTTCTAATGAAACATGAAGTTCCTATAGAATATAAACTATTAATGGAAGTATCTGACTTCCTAAAAATTCATGCACCATCTCCAGAACTGATTGAAGCAATAAGCTATGCCTCAGATGACATATTCTTCAAAAAGGCTAAGTTCTGGAGATGTTTAATGGATTATAAAAAGTATGGTTTAAGACCTCCATATAGTATTCATACAAACGCAAATAAGGAATTATATTATATACATTTAAGATTTAAAAAGTATCTGATTTGACTTATTCAAATTATCAAATTAGATACTTTTTTATATCTATAATCTTGTAAATAAGAAAATAATTAGTAATTTCGCATCACAATTGATACACACGATCTTTTATATTGACTTTTAACACAGTAAATTCATGCACAAGGTATCGCGCTTTTTCAAGCCTTTACCATGTCCTACCCCAGCTCCTAAAAAACTGTACCTATTAAAATGCGAAGCAACTGGATTATATAAAATTGGAGCAACAAGCGAGGATGTAAAAAATCGTATTAGTAAGCTGTATTATAATAGCCACACTGATCAACGAACAATTAAAATTATAAAAGTTTGGGAGAAGTGTGGCTATTGTGAGTATTATATACTTAACAGTTTTGCCAAGTTAAAGGTTTCTCATCCTTTCTACAAAAACGGACATACAGAATGGTTTAAATTTACAAGTGATGAATCCAGTCTAATACGGACTGTAGAATCTATTATTTCAAGTTTAACATAGAGGAAAATATGATTAAAGTAACTAGACTAAATGCGGTTACTTCTTGGAACCGTGCTTTAAATGCAGCACGCAGAACCGTAGGAAAGTCAGCATTAAAAAAAGAACCTTCAGACTCATGGAAAGCAAAAATGTTATTGGCAGAACATTCTCCTATTCGTTTGGTAGAATATGAATGGACATGGGAGCAAATACCTCAATGGGTAACAGTACATTTTACTCGTCATCATATAGGCTGTGAAAAGTTTGTTCATACTCAACGACCAGACCGTACCGGTTCACAAATTCCCAGAGGAGAGCACTTGCAAGGAGAATTAAATGAAATGGATATGACCGCAAATGCACAAGAAATAATGGCTATCTCACGAGTACGTTTATGTAATTGTGCTTCAAAAGAAACTAGAGAAGCATGGACATCAATGTTGCAAGAACTAAAAAAAATAGATCCGGTCCTTGTTAGTAAGTGTGTGCCAACATGTGTTTATCGAGGTTTTTGTCCAGAACTAAAATGTTGCGGATATGCCAATACTCATCAATTCCATGAAGCTGTTGAAAAATATAGAAAGACTGAATAATTATGAAAGTGCAAAAAAGAACAGGTCAAATTGTAGATTTTGACCTAGAAAAAATAGGAAATGCGATAAAAAAAGCCTTTGATAGCAAACAAGTTGAATACGATCCAGCAATTGTAGAATCGGTTGATAAATCAATTAGCCTTACCTACACTAATGTTCCCGTATCTGTAGAAACCATCCAAGATTACGTAGAACGCGCATTAATGCAATTTGGATATTATGATATAGCCAAGACTTTTATTCTATATCGTGAACAACGTAAAAGTACGCGTTTTGTCAAAGAACGTATTGATTATATGAATCAATATAGTCAATCAACGGACAATGCAGCTTCTTCATCAGAAACCGATGGGAATGCTAATGTAACTATGAAAAATGTAGCTAACTTGGAAGGTGAAGTATATAAAACTACTAATCGGATTATCCAACGCCAACGTATGAAAGATGAGTTGAATATTCTCTTTCCAGAAGTAGCAAAGCAATACGAAACAGATCTTGATAATCATATTATTTATACACATGATGAAGCATCTACGCCAGTATTAAAACAATATTGTATGGCAGTTAGTTTATATCCATTACTAACAGAAGGCGTAGGCAATATTGATGGTGTTACTCCTTCAGAGCCTAACGATTTACAGTCGTTTAGTGGGCAAATAACCAACTTGATATTCTTACTTTCTTCCCAATGTAAAGGAGCGGTAGCCGTAGGTGAATATTTCATTGCATTAAATTATTATGTAGTTAAAGAGTTTGGAGATAAATGGTATGAAAAACTGGATTGCGAGGCTTCCTCACCACATTGCTTAATTAAAAGAACAGTACGTGATAATATCCTGAAAGCGTTCAAACAGTTTGTGTGGGGTGTTAACCAACCAGCCGGAAATCGTAGCTACCAAAGCCCATTTACAAATATTTCTTATTATGACCATACATATTTCACATCTCTCTTTGGAGAATTTTGTTATCCGGATGGAAGTAAGCCTGAATGGATAGCTATTGATACATTGCAACGTATGTTTATGAAATGGTTTAATCAAATACGTTTAAAGCAAGTATTAACCTTTCCGGTAGAAACTTTTGCGATGGTTCATAATGGCGATGATATAATCGACCTAAATTACAAACAACTTTGTGCCGAAATGTATGCGGAAGGGCACTCGTTCTTTACTTATATTTCCGATAGTGCAGACAGCCTTGCATCATGCTGTAGGCTTAGAAATGAATTGGCAGAAAATACCTTTAGCCCCACTTCTGGCTTGACCGGTGTTATGACAGGTAGTTGTAATGTGATTACTTTGAATATCAATAGAATCGTTCAAGATTGGGCATTGACCCACACATTAAATGGAACACCTTTAATTAAGGGTAAGAAACTTATAGGTAATCCCTTACGTGTAACAGTAATTGAAAATGATTTAAAGAACTATGTAACTAGGATTTTGGAAAGAGTCTATAAGTATCATATTGCTTTCAAGACAATGCTATACGACCTTGAAGACAAGGGAATGTTTGCCGCTTCAAATGGCGGTTATATTCATATCAGTAAATTATATAGCACCATAGGCATCAATGGGTTGAATGAAGCCGCTAGATTCTTGGGAATGAAGGTAAGTAATAACCCGGAATATATTGAGTTCCTTCAACTCATTTTGGGCACTATTAAAGAACAAAATAAACTGCATTCTATCCATGACAGAAAACGACCTTTCTTGTTTAATTCAGAAGTTGTGCCAGCAGAAGGACTGGGAGGAAAGAATTATAAATGGGATAAAGAAGGTGGATATGTTGTTCCAGAGGATGAGAATTTATATAACTCATATTTTTATAATGCCCATGATGACACTTCTATACTAGATAAATTTATATTACATGGGCACCAAACCTATCAGTACACTGATGGAGGCTCGGCAGCTCACATTAATTTGGAAGATCATTTATCAAAAGAGCAGTATCTGAAATTAATTGATTTTGCCATAGCCAATGGAACCAATTACTTTACCTTTAATATACCAAACAGTAAATGTGAAGATTGTGGCAAAATCATAAAAAGACCCATTGATACTTGCCCTTGTTGTGGTA
>ULNM01013607.1_pt1 | contig 9008 bp, 7 predicted proteins | sample 1951921 | NCBI WGS metagenome assembly ULNM01 (sample SAMEA4835577, study PRJEB28245) | human gut metagenome | biome: gut microbiome; material: fecal sample | place: Denmark | collected 2008
TGCCTGAGTGCAGATTGATATCGTTTCAAATCATCAACTTTTGTTGACATTTAGCAAAAAGAGAAGCATAATGCACAATGCAGAATTAAAAGCAAGGAGTGTAAAACTATGGCAACTGTTTCTTCCGGCATTCTTTCGGCGGCCGCTCTTTTTTTTGCGTGCGAATATTATATGGAATAATATACAGAATCCGCAAAAATACTTGCGCTTTTCTGTTACAGGTGATATAATATATTTTGGAAAGCACCCAAAGTATAATCTGCTTCATTCGATACCCCCTACCCCGCGGGTTGCGGTACCCCCAAAAAACGGACGGAGGACCTTGCAATGACAGACTACGGCAGGACGGATATTTTCCTCGGCGAGAGCCGAGTGGATCGTTCTGCCCTTTTGCTGCAGCAACAGGTCTTTTTGCATAACAAAATAAACAGAACTATGCCGGAGACAGGCTATTTTTGCGCTGTCCCCGGTTTTTTGCGTTTTAAAAGGGCGGTGATATATGGTCTGTAAAAGCTCATAGGTCAGACCGGCTTCTGCCGGAGCAAAAAAATCCTTCCGCAGAACAAAAGGAGGGAAAAACTAAAATACAAATCGGAGGAACAAAAAAAATGAAAAAACGAATTTTAAGCATGCTGCTTTGCTGCCTCATGCTGTTCGGACTGGTTTTCACAGTCTCCGCAGATCCCGATCAGCCCGAAGTTGATCCCGTTGCACACGCAATCACCGTTACAACCGAAAACGGCACTGCAACCGCATCCGCGGAAACCGCTTTCGCAGACACGGAAATCACCCTTACCGCAGAAGCCAATGAGGGCTTCCGCTTCAAGGAGTGGCAGGTCATAAAGGGCGGCATAGAGATAACGGACAACAAGTTTGTCATGCCCGACGAGGACGTTGAAGTTAAGGCAATCTTCGAGGCAATCCCCGAGGTAATCCCCGAGGAGCACAGCATCACGATAATCCCCGTTGGCAAGGGCAAGACCTATTCCGTTCCCAAGACCGCTGTTGCGGGCACGGAGATAACCCTTCATGCAGAGCCCGACAGCGGCTGGATCTTCTACGGTTGGGAAGAGGTCGTTGAAGAAGGCGTCGACAAGGTCACTATAGCGAGCGACAAATTCATCATGCCCGACAGAGATGTTGTTATCAGAGTTATCTTCGTCAAGGAGAGCAGCATCAAGGTCACAACCGACGGCAACGGCACCGCTTCCGCCGACAAGGAAAAGGCTCTTAACGGCGAAGAGATAACCCTCACCGCTACCCCCAAGGAAGGCTATGCTTTCAAGGAGTGGCAGGTTGTTAAGGGCAACGTCGAGATAAAGGACAACAAGTTCATCATGCCCGACGAGGATGTTGAAGTTAAGGCCATATTCGCCGCAGAGCACAAGATCGTTGTTCTGACTGATAAGAACGGCACCGCTTCCGCTTCCGCAACCGATGCTATCGCAGGCACCGAGATAGTTCTCACCGCCAAGGGCAATGACGGCTACTACTTCAAGGAGTGGCAGGTCATCAGAGGCAATGTCGAGATAAAGGACAACAAGTTTGTTATGCCCGATGAGGATGTCACCGTTAAGGCTATCTTTGCGGAGATCAAGGACGCTCCGAACGATGACGACATGAACGTTAAGCGCGACATACATTTCGTATTGGTCAAGACTGACGGAAACGGCGTGGGCGTTGCATATCCGCCTTACTCCGAGGCAGGCACAAAGGTAACGGTCGTTGCCATTGCGAAGCCCGGCTACAAGTTCAAGGAGTGGAAGGTCGTCAAGGGCGGCGTTGAGTTAGAGAACAAGAGCATTGCCACCTTCGAAATGCCCGCAGAGAACGTTATACTTGAGGCTATATTCGAGTCCGACGGCACCGAGGGCGACAAGCCCACCCCGCCCGACATCCCGAAACCCGACAAGCCCGATACACCCGATAAGCCCGGTACACCCGACAAGCCCGGTACACCCGACAAGCCCGGCACGTCTGACAAGCCCGGCGCAACCGACGTACCCGACACAGGTGATACGACTAACGTACTCCTCTGGGCTGCAGCTCTGGTAATCGGCGGCGGTGTTGCGATAGGCACTGTTGTCAGCAAGAAAAAGAAGAGAGAAGAAAGCTAATCTCTCGGAACACTGAAAAGAGCGGTCGCTTCGGCGGCCGCTCGATTTTTGTTTGGCGGCGGAAAAATACAAATTATTGCGCGAAAAATCCCGATGCAGTGCATAACCGCATCGGGATAAAACATGTCAGAATTTCAATTTAAAGCATTGACGCTGCCTTTTAGGACGCATTACTCCCCTATCGGCTCCGACTTCCGGGTGTTCGCGCCGAAATAGATACCGGAACGGCCGAACCGATTGGAAATCACGGTTTCGTGCTTTTATTTCAGGCCTTTTACAAGTTTAATAATCTGAACGGAGAAGGTCACAGATAATTCCGCAAGTTTATTTTTCTTTTATATTCGTATCACATGTTTATATAGACAGTATATCCTAAATCCGAACATTGTTCAATGACGCCGACGCTGTGCGCCCGATGATATCGCTTGCGCTCCGAAATGTTGCTGTTCGCTTCGCTCACGGTGAAATAATTCGCTCTGCAAATTGTGAAATTTGATGCTTTGCATCAAGTGAATGTGAAACAAAGCCTCACCGCCGCAGCGATTTCACACGCCGCAGACGTATTTCACATTTGCGGAGCAAATATTTCACATCAAAAATATTTCACTCGTTCCAAAGGAACGAATTTCACTGAAAAAAGCATTTGCAACCGCAAATGCTTTTTTCATGGTGCGGGCGACCGGACTTGAACCGGTACGGTGTCACCACCGAGGGATTTTAAGTCCCTTGCGTCTGCCGATTTCGCCACGCCCGCATATTAATAATGACCGCCGGAGACTTTTCCGGCGGTTATTATTATATTGTATTATCCGATGTTTGTCAACAGATTTATGCTCCTACGCTTCCATTCCGAACGGGTCGTCGTAGTGATGCGCCTGTTCGAGCATCATATCCTTGACCTTCATCAGGCGCGTTGTTGTGCTGCGCTCGTTTTCGTCGAGCTTCATCGAGATATACTTTATCGTCTCCTCATACTGAGGGATCATAACATGCTCAAGGGCGTTGACTCTGCGGCGCGTTTTTTCTATCTCGCCCGCGAGCAACTGACACGATTTCTCGATTTCCGCAAGTCTCAGCATATCCGGCATTATCTCCGACAGCGCGCTGACCGCATTGTCAAGCTCCGCCGAGGTGAACGCCGTTCCGTATGAATAAATATCGTTCTTGTCAGCAGTTTTATACTGAACATCGAAAACCGGAATCATAACGCTCATCACATTTTTCTCCGAGCTCTCGAGGCTCATCTCCTGCGTTGGGAGCATCATCGCGACGCTCAGGCTCTTGTCATTCATGGCGCTTCTCGCTATCTCCATGTTGACGTTCGCCTGCTTTATCCCCTCTTCCACACGGATGCGAAGAGCCTTATTCTCTTTTACGAGATCGAGGAAGCGGCGCATGAGCTCATCGCGCTTGTCTTTGAGCAGCTTATGTCCCCTGCGCGCCGTGGAAAGCTTGCGCTTTAGGTTTGTAAGCTCCATTCGCGTGGGGTTCACGTTCATTACCGCCATTGTCTATCACTTCTTCCCATATGGATTCAGAACTTGCCGTAATACTTGTCGAGGAACTCGTCGCTGACGCGCTTGAGCTCGCTGCGCGGGAGAATCGAGAGCAGCTTCCAGCCGATGTTGAGCGTCTCTTCGATGCTTCTGTCGGTGTCAAAGCCCTGCGAGACATATTCCTTCTCGAATTCGTCCGCAAACTTTGCATAGAGCTTATCCATATCCGTCAGCGCGTCCTCGCCGAGGACGACCATGAGCTCCTTTGCGTCTTTACCGCGCGCATATGCGGAGAACAGCTGGTTCATCGTGTTCGAGTGATCGGCTCTCGTCTTGCCCTCGCCGATGCCCTTATCTTTGAGTCGGGACAGGGACGGCAGAACGTCGATAGGCGGGTTGATGCTCTTTCTGTAAAGCTCACGGCTGAGGATTATCTGACCCTCGGTGATATAGCCCGTGAGGTCGGGAATGGGATGGGTCTTGTCGTCCTCGGGCATGGTGAGGATCGGAATCATCGTTATGCTGCCGGGCTTGCCCTTCTGCCTGCCTGCGCGTTCGTATATCGAAGCGAGGTCGGTGTACATATATCCTGGATATCCGCGGCGGCCGGGGACTTCCTTGCGCGCCGCCGAAACTTCACGCAGTGCGTCCGCGTAGTTCGTGATATCGGTCAGGATAACAAGAACATGCATTCCGCGGTCGAATGCGAGATATTCCGCGGCGGTCAGAGCCATCTTCGGCGTTGCGATACGCTCGATGGCCGGGTCGTTTGCGAGGTTCGAGAACATAACGGTTCTGTCGAGCGCGCCGGTGCTTCTGAAGCTCTCGACGAAATAGTTCGACTCCTCGAAGGTTATACCCATAGCCGCAAAGACAACGGCGAATTGCTCGTTATCGCCGAGGACTTTAGCCTGACGCGCTATCTGCGCCGCGAGGTTTGCGTGGGGCAGACCGGATGCCGAGAATATCGGCAGCTTCTGACCTCTGACGAGGGTATTCAGTCCGTCGATAGCGGAGATACCGGTCTGGATGAACTCCTGGGGATAGCTTCTGGCGGCCGGATTCATCGGCAGGCCGTTGACATCCATTCTCTTCTCGGGAATTATCTCGGGGCCGCCGTCAATAGGTCTGCCGAGTCCGTCAAAGACGCGGCCGAGCATATCGGGCGAAACGCCGAGCTCCATCTGTCTGCCGGAGAAACGCACCTTGCTGTTGGCGAGGTTGATTCCGGCGGAGTTTTCAAACAGCTGAACGAGCGCGTTCGTGCCGTCGATTTCGAGCACGCGGCAGCGGCGGGTCTCGCCGTTTGCAAGCTCTATCTCGCCGAGTTCGTTATACTTGACTCCCTCGACCTCACGCACGAGCATAAGAGGTCCCGAAACCTCCTGAATAGTTCTGTATTCTTTAGGCATCAGTATTCCTCCCTTGCGTCAACAACGGCTTTTATCTCGGAATCTATCGCCGCGCAGACTGTTCTATATGTGTCCTCAATGTCCTTTTCAGGGACATATTTGAAGCGTCCGATGCTCTCTCTCGAGGGTATCGAGACGAGTTTTTCAATATCCGCGCCCTTTTTGAGCGCATCGAGAGAACCGTCATAGAAGCGCAGGACGAGCTTCATCATCAGATACTGCTTGCGCAGGGACGAATATGTGTCAACCTCGTGGAAAGCGAGCTGATGCAGGAAGTCCTCGCGTATCGAGCGGGCAGTCTCCATCTTGAGTCTGTCAGTCGGAGAGAGGGCGTCCATACCGACGAGCTTAACTATCTCATCGAGCGAAGCTTCATCGGAAAGCAGAGCCATGAGCCTTGCGCGAAGCGTGGTCCACTCATCCGAGACATTCTCGTTGAACCAGCTTCCGAGCGAGTCGGCATAGAGGGAATAGCTCGTCAGCCAGTTTATCGCCGGGAAGTGGCGCTTATATGCGAGAGCGGAATCGAGTCCCCAGAAAACCTTGACTATTCTCAATGTCGCCTGAGAGACGGGCTCCGAAATATCGCCGCCGGGAGGCGAAACAGCGCCTATGACCGAGAGCGCGCCCTCGCGTCCGTCGGAGCCGAGGGAAATAACACGTCCCGCACGCTCATAGAACTGGGCAAGTCTGCTGCCGAGATAAGCGGGGTAGCCCTCTTCGCCGGGCATCTCTTCAAGTCTGCCGGACATCTCGCGCAGAGCCTCCGCCCAGCGGGAGGTAGAGTCCGCCATGAGGGCGACGGAATAGCCCATGTCTCTGAAATATTCCGCTATCGTGATGCCCGTGTATATCGACGCTTCGCGCGCGGCGACGGGCATATCTGAAGTGTTTGCTATAAGCACGGTGCGCTCCATGAGCGACTTTCCGGTATGCGGATCGATAAGCTCGGGGAACTCATTCAGAACATCTGTCATCTCGTTGCCGCGCTCGCCGCAGCCGATGTAGACGACTATATCCGCCTCAGCCCACTTTGCAAGCTGATGCTGGGTGACGGTCTTGCCGCTTCCGAACGGGCCGGGTATCGCCGCGACGCCGCCCTTAGCTATCGGGAACAGCGTATCAACGACGCGCTGACCGGTGACGAGCGGAACATTCGGCGCAAGCTTCTTTTCAAACGGTCTGCCGCGGCGCACGGGCCATTTCTGCATGAGCGTTACGGGCAGCTCCTCGCCGTTCGCGGTCTCTATCGAACCTATCTGCTCGGTTACGGTGTAATCGCCCTCAGCTATAGATTTGACAGTACCGACAACGCCGGGCTTCACCATTATTCTGTGTTCGACTATCTCGGTCTCCTGCACGGTGCCGAGGATATCGCCGCCGACGACCTTGTCGCCCGCCTTCACTTTCGGCACAAAATGCCACTTCTTCTCCCTGTCGAGAGCGGGCACCTCAACGCCTCTGACGAGGCTGTTGCCGACGAGCTCGCGTATCTTTTCGAGCGGGCGCTGAATGCCGTCGAAAATGCCCTCGATAAGTCCGGGGCCGAGCTCGACGCTCAGCGGCTCGCCCGTTGACTCGACGGGTTCGCCCGTGCCGAGTCCGGAGGTCTCCTCATAGACCTGAATAGAGGCTCTGTCGCCGTGCATCTCTATTATCTCGCCGATAAGCTTGCTGTCGCTGACGCGCACGACGTCGAACATGTTCGCCTCGCGCATGCCCGTTGCAACAACGAGCGGACCGGCTATTTTTGAAATCTTTCCTGTAGTCATATCTGTTATCACGCCTTTCGGTTGAGCGTCATTATTTGTCCAGTATGTCCGAGCCGACCGCCTTTTGAACGGATCTGCTGACATTCTTCATACCCATGCCCGTGTTTCCCTTGACTCCGGGAATGGGCACTATTGCGGGCAGAGGTCTTGTGCGGTAGCGTTCGAGCTCGTTTTCGAGCCCGGAGGCAAGAGCCTCGGTAATGAATATCACCGCATACCCGCTCTCCGCCATTTTATGGAGCATCGGCGCCGCCTCGGCGGGGTCGTCGACGGGGAAGATGTGCATTCCGAGGGACGCAAAGCCGAAGATGCTGTCTCTGTCGCCCATTACGGCTATCTTATGCATAGACTTCCCTCACTCTCGCTCTTATTGTCTCTGCGGAAAAGCCGTTGAGCTTCGCAGAGAGTATAACTCTGACATTTTTCGTCTCCGTCTCGACGGCATTATAATAAGCCGCAAGCGGGTCGGGGCCGAACGCCGTATATTTGGCTTCGGTCATCTGCTGCGCCGAGAGCTCGTCGCACTTCTTTTCAAAAGCCGTAAGCCCCTCTTTGAGGCTGTCCGCAAGGGAGCCCAGTTCAGTGTTCGCGAGCATATCCGCAACTGCGTCAACGCCCTCGAACGCCGCGTGGATCAGCTCGTCTGAATTAAGGCTTTCGCACGGGCACAGCGCATTTTTGATATATTGAGCCGTTCTGCCTGCCGAAGCGCAGCGCAGCGCCGTTTTTATATCGGCGGCAGCGCACGAGAGCTCGACCTCTTTCATCAAAAGACCGCTCCCGCTCTTTTCGGCGAACTGCTTTCTTGTTTTCAGCGCCGCCGTGTCTATCGCGGTGTCCGCAAGTCTGCCGCTCTCGAGCTTGACTATCGCGTCATAAGCCGCCTGCGCGCAGTCTCTCATGCACTCGGGCAAGGAGTCGAGCTCGTTTCGCTCGACGCACCCGATTATCTCCGCCGGATCCCACACGCTCGGTTTTACAATATAGTCGGACGGGTCGAGGTCGGAGAACTTCGCCTTGAGCGCCGCTTTGAGATTGAAGAAATCGTTGTTTATCACGAGCGCATCGAGAAGTGAAGCGTCCGGCGCGCTCTCTTTGAGCAGCTGCCACGCGGCGTTCACATGCTCTTCGAGCATCGGCGCATAGTCGTGACCGACGCCGTCGGTATGCCAGCCCTTGTCGCCGAGCAGTCTCAGCGCCGCCTCATAGCTCTCAGCTGATATAAGCTGTTCAGTCTCGGCGGGAGTGAGCAGATTCACTTCGTTCGCTCTGATTCGCGCTACGGCGTAGGCATATTCATTTTCATGCATATTTTTCACCGCCGTTTAAAATATCACGCCGCAGACTTTTTCGCGGATGGTGTCCTTCTGCTCGTTTATGAGCGCTCTGAAGGTGCAGTTTATCTCAATATCGCCGTAGACGAGGATAAACCCGTTTTCGATATCCGCACCCTGCGCCGCAAGCTTCACCGAACCGTCTTTCAATTCGGCATTTATTCTTTCAACGAAGCCCAACGGCACGCGGTCAAGGTCGGCTTTCGAGAGCCTCAGCTCCCCCTCGCCCTTGCAGGCGTTTCTGACGGCGAGCTTTTCGAGCGCCGCGAAATAATCGTCCGCGCCCATATTGCACATTGCGTCATAAGCCGCCTCTATCGCCGCGTCTACTGCCTCGACTTTAGCTGAGAGCTCAGCTCTGCGGGCAATGCCGCTTATATTCGCTTCGGACATATTTAATATCGACTGTGCCTTTTTCTCAGCGTCCGCTATAATATCGGAATAAGCCTTTTCGGCGTGCGCGTTCGCGTCCTCCGCGATATCCTGCGCCTTTTTCTGCGCCTGATCCGCAATCTCGCGGCAGCTCGCCAAAGAATCGGCGTTTATTTTTTCAATTATTCTGTCAAGTCCGCTCATCATTTCATCCCTTTCGCCGGCGCATACGCGCCGATTTTTCGGTCATCAGATATTGAGTCCGCTGATGCTGAAGATCGAAAGGATCGAGACGAGCAGGGCGATAACGGCGTAGGTCTCAACCATTGCCGCCATGGTTATAGCCTTACCGTTCTGGTCGGGCTTCTTGGCTATTATGCTGACGCCTGCCGCCGCAGTCTTGCCCTGAGCTATTGCGGAGAAATAACCGACTATCGCTATGGGCATGCAGGCCGCAAACATCATAAGACCTTTTTCTATCGAGAGAGGCTCGAAGCCGCTGCCG
>ULNM01014878.1_pt1 | contig 8926 bp, 10 predicted proteins | sample 1951921 | NCBI WGS metagenome assembly ULNM01 (sample SAMEA4835577, study PRJEB28245) | human gut metagenome | biome: gut microbiome; material: fecal sample | place: Denmark | collected 2008
TACATGATGGGAGCAATCACGGGCTTTATTACGGGAGGCATGACCAGTAAACAATGCTTTGTAGCCGGGACATCTATTCTGACTTCTGCTGGTATAGTAGCCATAGAGAACATCCAAGCAGGAGATTTGGTATGGGCAAGTGATCCTGAAACCGGAGAGACTGCATTGAAACCAGTGGTTCAAACTTTAAGAACGAGACTGCCGAACTGGCTCATGATTCTTAATATGAATGTTTGTTTGATGGTGATTTGGGGATGATAAAAGATAAATCCTGTATGATACAGAGTCAAATTCTGTAGTAGAAATGGAGAAGAATATAAGGTATAGCACATCGTCATAAAAAGAGAATAGAGAGAGAGCGTTCAGCTTGAACAAAATCAAGTTGGATGCTCTCTTTTTATCTATTCGACAAGTTTGTGTAAAATATGAGGAACTCATGGAGATGGTGATAATCGTAGTATTTCGATATAAAAAAAGTAGAAGAATAAAAAAGAGCGGAGAAATAGGCGTGGGCAGCAAACCACACCGTAATGACAGCGTTTTTGTGTAGATGCTACCACGGTTATAAAATGAAAAATGATTGCAAAATATATCCTCTGTCTATACTGCAATCGACGCAGTGGTATGTGCTGGACACATTACGCAAAACGGCACAGGAACGGAGGAGAAAAGGACAAGCCTCCTCCCCGATTACATACTTATTTTATCAATCGAAACGCCAAACGGTTCTCTCAAAAAAAGAGGGGCAAGTTTGGCATTTTTTATTACGCTCCGTTCTTGAATACTTTTAAAGGCACCCGATGCCGCAGTCCCCCGGTCAATTTGGATTTTTAAAAAATCCGAATTGATCTGGAGGTAAATAAGGTGAAAACACCGGGAAAGGTTTTTATATTAAAGAATAATGAGTACATAGAAATCACTTTACAGGAGCATGAGGTATTGAAAGAAACAATGCCTGGCTACCTTGATAAAAAATTTGTTTTTCTGCACGATTGCCTGATGGAGGTATCCGAAGATTTTTATGTGGACTTTTATAGGGACAAACGCAGACAGAAGTATCTGGATGAGTGTGCCGCACAGTACAGCAATCTCTCCTATGATATGCTTTCGACGGACGACTTCAACGGTGAGGATATTCTGATCGACCATGATGTCGATGTTGCAGAAGAAGTAGCAGACAGCCTGATGAGGGAGAAACTCAAACAGAGTGTTGACTTGTTGTTAGATGAAGAGCGGAAGCTGGTAAAAGCGCTGTACTTTGATAATGTCAGCGAACATGAATACGCAAAGATCATAGGCATCTCACAAGCTGCCGTACATAAGAGAAAGCATCGGATTCTTGAAAAGTTGAAAAAACTTTTAGAAAATTAAATTTATAGGTTATCACCCCTTCACTTTTTCGGCTTGGAAAGTGAGGGGGATTTTTCTCCCCGATCTTTGACAACTGAATACCCATTCATCAAGCACTTTACCTGCATTGATTTTGTGATGAGCAAGCAAGCCAAGTTCAAAAGGTGCGCGGCGATAGGCGTTTGTGTTTCGTTTGTTTGTATTCCGAAGTTTCGGACAAACGCCCGAAAACCGCAAGCGGTTTTCCAATACAAAAGCACGAGCGATAAAACGATACTTTGAATGAAGTCGGACTACTACCGACGGAGGGCGATGACAGATGCAAGGGATAATGATACTTCCGTAGCAGAAATGCGCGGCTGGCGGAGTACCCGGCAGAGGTGAGATTCCTATGGATTCGGCTCGTAACCGAACGCTTGATGACTTCCCATACCGATTTATTTATATCGTTCACACCGGGGTGTCGAGGACAAATAGGTGTATGCAAAGGATGCCGGGAATTTTCTTTCGGCATCTGGATACATAACCTATTTGACCTTGTGGGAAGAACCGCAAGGTTATGGGTATTCAGAAAAGTAAGAGAAAAGAGGAAAAAGAAAATGATGAATTTGACCGTATTCAGCAGGTACATCAGTGCAATGACGGAAGAACAATTTGATGAACCGAACTCTGATCTGAAGATCTCCGATGTTCCTTTTCGAAAACTGTACAGGACAGTTGTGCGGCATTTTGACGATCAGGATAAAAACCTGAAGCGGTGGATGCTCGGTAAGCCCTGTCGGTTTATCAGTCCGATCACGGGAACAGAGATTGAGGTTGAAATTGGAAAGGATATTGAAGCACTCTATTATTTCCTTCTGTTCTGTTACAAGATCAACAACAATGAAGAAATCAGCGAAGATTTCACTGATTATCTGGCACTTGTCATTGCCCGCAGTCAGTATCCCTGTGATGCTTGCTGATCGGATATCCTTTCCTCAACTTTATGCTCTGTATTCCGGTACGGAGCATTTTACATATCAAAAGGAGGAAAGCAAATGGAAGTAAAAAGAGGGGAAATGTACATGGCGAACTTATCTCCCGTGATCGGTTCCGAACAGGGAGGGGAGCGCCCGGTGCTGATCTTACAAAACGATAAGGCAAATCAATTCAGCCCGACCACCGTGATTACAGCCATAACAAGCAGGATAGATAAGAAACCGTATTTACCGACACATATCAGACTGCACTCACCGGATCTGCCCACCGTTTCCATGGCGCTTCTGGAACAGATTCAGACCATTGATAAACAGCGGCTCGGAAACTACATCGGTACATTGGATGACCGTGACATGAAACAGGTCGAAAGGGGACTGCTGGCAAGTGTGGGGATGAGGGAGAAGAAACATGAACATAAAGGAACTCAAAATCAATCCGGAGTTTGAAGCCGTGATCCCGCCTTTGAGCGAGGAAGAATTCAGACAACTGGAAGATAACATCTTGCAGGACAGGGAAGTATTTACCCCGATCTTTACTTGGGATGGTTTTATTGTGGACGGGCATCACCGTTACAGAATTTTGCAGAAGCATCCGGAAATACCGTATCGCATCATTCCAAAGGACTTTGAAAATCAATATGCCGCAATCGCGTGGATCTGTAATCATCAGCTTGGGCGGAGAAACCTGACAGAGAGAAACAGAGACTATCTGATTGGTCAACGGTATGAGTTTGAAATGCTTGCACATGGCGGAGATAGGAAAAACGATATTTTCAAATCAAGAGACCGCAGCGGTCTCTTGAAATCCGAAACCAATGCCACCCGTAAAAAAATAGCACAGGAAACCGGAACCAGCGAGGGGTATGTGGAGCGTTCAAGGCGCTTTGCCAACGGTGTTGATGCCGCCGAAGCAGTTCTTCCGGGAATCAAGAACGAGATCATATCCGAAACAATTAAACCGACCAAAGAGGAAGTAGCGGCAATCGCCAAAGCAGGCGAAGCAGACCGGCGGCAAATGGCGGAGGTATTACGCACCTCTGAAGAAGAACGCAGAAAGGAAGCACAGCGAAAGCGTGAGGAACGAGCTGCCAAGCGAGCAATGATGGAGGAAATTGACCGACTTGCCGCTGAACACGGAAATATGGACAGACCGCCTGTCAGTATTGAAAGCCATCTGCAATCCTTTGCACTGACCGCCGAACGGTTTCTCGGTACTTGCGATTCCTATTTTGCAGATGTTCCGGAACTGCTTACCAATGAGACACACCGTGCAGGCGTTATGGTCACGGGAGAGAAATTTATTCAATATTTTACAAAAATAAAGGAGAACCGATATGAGCCGTACATTGTATGAAATGAAAGAAATCAAAAGCAGTGATCTGATCATTCCGAGAGAACTGTATCAGAGAGAAGAAAAGAAACAGAAGGTAGCACAGATCGTTGCCAACTTCGACGAGAGGATCGCCAACGAACCCAAAGTTAGCTTCCGTGACAATCAGTTTTTCGTATTTGATGGGCAACATACAATTTTAGCAAGGGAACAGATCGAGGGCGTAAATACCACAATTCTTTGTAAAGTATACAAGAACTTAACCGCACAGGAGGAAGCACATCTCTTTGCTATGCAGACTGGCACATCCTCAAAACCCCGTTCCGGCTCGATCTTGCGGGCTAAACTATTCAGTGGAAACGAAGAAGCTGTTACTTTCTTCAAGGCTACGGAAGAGGTGGGAATTGCGGTTAATTTATGCGGCAACCGATATGATGGGCATTTGGCTTGTATCAATACTGCATTGCGGGAATATTGTAAGCTCGGGGAAGAAAGATACAAGGAAGCTATGTCTGTTCTTTATGAAGCGTGGTGTGGACTTTCGGATTCGCTCCGCCATGAGATTGTCAAAGCTGTCTGTGAGTTTGTACTGCTTTACCACGATGAATATAACAGACAAAGACTGGTCAACCAACTTGCCATGACCGATCCGATGGAGATCATCAGAAGAATTCATGCGGATATGAAAACGCCAAACGAAAAGAAATATCTCTGCCGCATTTATGAGATCTACAATCAGGGGGCAGAGAAGATGAAACTGAAAAAGAAGTTTTGAGGTGGAACATGGAAGAAAGAATAAAAATAGAATTTGAAAAAGGTAAACCGATTGCCCACTTACAGGATGAAAATGTTCGGATTCTGATCACTTTTGAAGAAACCGAGAAGAAAAGTGTAAAACAGTCTATCGTTGACATCCTTACCAATTCGTATGAAAAAAGAGTGACAGCCTGAACAGAAAAAGACTGCGACGTAATTGCCGCAGTCTATATTAGTATGATTTGTGACTTATTTGTCAAGCAGAAAATCAATGATGTTCTTTTGTATAATCCCGTTACGACTCATGTCAATGAGGTCCCCCGAAATCACATATTTGGGGTAATTATCAGCGATTTTTTCAAGATTGCCGAATTCCCGCTCTACACAATCGGATGTGAGCGCATAGGCAACCTGAATATAAAGCCGTTCTTTTCCCCGGTAACACACAAAATCAATTTCAAGATCATCGAGTTTGCCAACCTTGATCTCATAACCGCGACTGAGCATTTCAAGATACACAATATTTTCATAAAGCTTGCTTGCATCTACCTGCTCGCTGGATTTGGTTTCATTGCGCAGACCGATGTCACCGGCATAGTACTTTTCTGTTGTGGTAAGAAGATTTTTCCCTTTAATGTCATACCTTCCGCATTTTGAAATGATCTGACCTGCAAGCAGCTTATCAACATAGTTGATGACAGTTTCAATGCTGGTACTACGTCCATCTGCATTGATGGAGCGACAAATCGAACGGGCGGAGAATGGATTGCCGATATTATCAAGCAAAAAAACAAGAATACGGCGCAAAAGATCATCATTGCGGATTTCACCCGGATTTTTGTTGACAATATCATTGATGACAATGGATTCGTACAGGTCGTTCAAATAAGTTTTAATGGAATGATCATCGGGTAACATCAGACGCATAGGCATTCCACCGTATTTCAGGTAATCTGTAAATAATTGCTCTCTGGTGTATGTGATCTGATTCAGTTCACAGAATTTCTGTATTTCCGCAAGTGTAAACGGATAAATATGAAAGGCTACATATCTCCCTGCCATATAGGTGGCAAGATCACCGGACAATAGCTTGCTGTTAGAACCGGTTACGTAAATATCACAATCAAAATCAACCCTGAAAGAGGGAATCACAGAATGCCATTCTTTCACCCGTTGGATTTCGTCAAGAAACAGATAGATTTTACCGGACAGTCTTTCAGCTTTTTCCGATATATATTGATAAAGCGTATCCGGGTCTTTCAGTTTGGCATATTTACGGGATTCAAAATTGATTTCAATGATATTCTCTGCCGGAACTCCGTTGCTCAAAATAATATCTTTCACTTGCGATAATAAAATCGTTTTGCCGCACCGTCGAATACCAATCAAGACCTTAATTAAGTCCTGATCAATGAAAGGACTGATGGAAGCGAGATAACTCTCACGCTTGATCATTTTCATTTGCAATACCTCCATTCTTTGTTCAGTACATATTATACCATATAAAAAGCGGTTTGTCAACATAAATGTCGGCGTATACACATACAAAATCAAATTATTTATGATAATTGTCGAATTATGAAAAATGTCGATAAAAAAGAAAACACAATCGCATATTTGTCAAGAAACCGAAAAAGTGGTATACTATTCATGCAATGAGAATTGTATGATCCTTGACAACCAAATAGCAGTTCGTGTTTTCTCGTTTTAACAAATACGAGAAAGGATACAGATATGAAACGAGTTTGTACATTATACAGAGTATCTACCAAACAGCAGGTAGATATCATCAAAGACGATATTCCGATGCAGAGAATTGCGGCGCACGAATTTATCGGACGGATGCCCGATTGGGTATTGATCCGTGAATTTGAGGAAAAAGGAATTTCGGGTTCCAAAGTGTCGGCATCCAAGCGTGATGCCATTCAGGACTTAAAGGAACTTGCACTTCATCATGAATTTGATGTGCTTTTGGTCTTTATGTTTGACCGTCTCGGTCGTATTGAGAGTGAAACTCCATTTGTACTGGAATGGTTCGTGGCTCACGGTATCGAGATGTGGAGCATCAACGAAGGGCAGCAAAAGATCGAATCTCATGTAGATAAGCTGACCAACTACATTCGCTTCTGGCAGGCGGCAGGGGAATCGGAAAAGACGGCAATCCGTGTCAAAGCCCGGATGGAGCAAATGACAGCGGAGGGAATCTATACCGGAGGGGTTGTTCATTTCGGTTATACTCTTGTGGATCAAGGACGGAAGAATAAAAAAGGTCAGGCAATGCGGGACTTGGCAAAAGACCCGATAGAAAGCGAGATCAATCTGATGCTGTTTCAGAAAACGGTATATGAGGGCTACGGGAGCCACCAACTTGCCAAAGTGCTTGAAGAAAAGGGAATCCGTCAGCATAGCGGAAAGCCTTTTACGCCTAATGCTGTTCGCCGCATTCTGAAAGATGAACTCAACCGCGGATTTATTGTCCGGGGGGATGTCCGTTCTGAAAGAGTCGAAGAACTTCAAATCGTTTCTGATGAGTTGTTCTTTCAGGCACAGAAGATTCTGGAGCAGAGAGCAAGAAAGAGCGAAGAAAAAAGAATCATTGCCATGACAAACAAAGGAAAAACGCTGTTGAACGGCAATGTTTACTGTGCTCACTGCGGTTGCCGATTGGCTACAAGCAGGTATCGTGAAGAATACACTAAGTCCGATGGAACAAAGGTCAACCGTGAATACGGCAGATATATATGTTATCATCGAAGCAGGGGACTCAATGATTGCGACGGGGCTACGACCTACAATGCAGATAAGATCGACCAATCTGTCATCGAAGCAATGAGGGCTATCTTTGCCAGAATTTCCGGATGTCCTGCCGAGGAAAAGATTCAGGCGGCATATAAGCAGTCAATCGCAAGTAATCATCAGATGCAACGAAAGTTGGAATGTGACTTGCAGAAAGACAAAACGCAGCTTGAATCTTTGAGATTGGAAATTGCCAAGGTCCTGACAGGGGATAGCATTTTTACCCAAGATGATCTGATGATCGCAATCAATGCACTGAAAAGCCGAATTGAAGAAGCCGAAAGCAAACTGATTTCACTGAAAAGTGAGGATGCAGAGAAAAAGACCGTCAGCGAAGGGATCATTCCGGCGTATCGTCAGTTCAAAAGTTGGGCGGAAGAGTTTGAGGCGGCTTCATGGAAAGCAAAGAAAATGATCGCCAGTCAACTTTTCAGCAGAGTTGAAATAGGAAAGGGCTACACCATTCATTTGGTGATGAACATGACCTATCAGCAATTCTGTGAAGAATGGGCTGATCCAAAAGACATAACTGCCACTGCATAAACGGTGGCGGTTTTCGTATCTGCCGACTGCTATGGAGAATATGATTTCTTTTTTCGCTATGGTTTAATTGACATTTGAGTGAATCTGTGGTATCATATAAGCAGAACAAATATTTGGGTTTTACGCTTGTGATTATTACTACAGTCGCTCGCTTGATTTTTCTTGTAATGAGGTTCACTTGCGAGAGCACCTGACTGTTAATCAGGGTGTCACTGGTTCAAGTCCAGTAGGGGGAGCCAAGTGTGATGGTCTATAAGTCTTTTCTTATAGACCATCATTTTTGCTTTTTTAGGGGCATTTTCGCCCGTTTTTGAGCAATTTCATAGCAAATCATCAGACCGAGTAACGGAGAACCCGTTGCCCGGTCTTTTTTTATGCCCCAAAAAAGCGTAATTTCACACTTGAAGTCTGTCGGACGATAAGCACCGTCCAGCAGGACTTGAATATTAAAACTGAATTAAAAAAACTTATTTATAGCATCTTGGGTGCGTATCCCATAGCAAAATACTGGGCGAAAGTTTATTATATATGTAGGCTCGGATAGGAGGCCTATTCGCTCGTGCTGATAAGGCAAATAATGGGCGAAAGGGAGGTGAGAAAATGATACAACGAAGAGACAAAAAGAGGACAGCCTCTGCCAAGCGGATACAAGCGGCATTCTTGCAAGAGAACCATATAGATATCGAAGAGATACCGCCAAAGGAAGAGTATGTTAGTACGGCTCTATGATTTCCACCCATTTCCCCCACGGAATCACGCTCTCCATTTTCTCCAGAAATTCTTCCCGCTTCGTCTTCCTTCTGCGGTTCCCGTATTCGATATCTGCAAAATTGATCTGTTTTTCCATGGCTTTTCTCCCTCGCCGCTTTCTTATTATACCACATCCGGCGCGGTTGTTCAAGTATTTAATCAGTGGTTCCTTGGGGGGAGGAAAACTGTAAGCAGTTTGTCGCGTTAGCGACTGATGAGGGGGGATAAATCTCCTCTTTCATCATTTGATATATCAACTCCCGTCAACCCCGCCCCGCTCTTGTTGATAGGGATTTTTTACAGCCTCTTTTCGCTTTCCGGGAAAGGTCATCTCGCGCCCTTGCGGTAAGCCAGGGGGGAGATGCCGTTGCAGTGCCGCTGGAAGACACAGCAGAAATAATTCGGATTGGAGAAACCGAGCATT
>ULNM01016479.1_pt1 | contig 8896 bp, 10 predicted proteins | sample 1951921 | NCBI WGS metagenome assembly ULNM01 (sample SAMEA4835577, study PRJEB28245) | human gut metagenome | biome: gut microbiome; material: fecal sample | place: Denmark | collected 2008
ACAGCCCAACCCCAAAATTTGGACCAATGCCATTTTACGTCAGTAAGGAGATTTTTAATATTAATATAATATTTTTTTCTGAGGTGAGGGCTTACATCGCCACCATCTCTATAGTGACCATCTACCCAAGTACCGTCAGCCCTGGAATAACCATGGACATAAGTACCCTCTCTGTAGTGGCCGTCTACGTGCTCTACTCCGGTACTATCAGTTGTATCAATAGTAGTAACAGAGTCACTGTTGTCCACATCTATATCTGTTGCATCATAACAGTCATCTGGCATAGCTGCATCAGCAGTAGGCACATCCATAAAATCAACAACTATTCCGTGGGCAACAAAGCCAAAAAGAAAACAGCTCATCAAAGTTGATACCGCCAAAACTACTGACGGGGTGACAAAAGCGAGGATAAAAATGGCCGCAACAAATGTCCAAGCTGCTCCCGGAGAATATCTATATGTCCCCTCATATACAAATAATGCCCATAAAAGGCTGGGGACAAAGTAGAGTAAATAGGTAAACCAGTCTGGTTTGAAAACAATCTGTCTGGATGGTTTGATTCCAAGCAGCCAGCAATAGACAAAACCTAATGCCGATACTATAGCAAACAATATTAATGTAAAGAAAAATCCTTCTATGCCCGGACTACCCATATAATCATGGACTGATTTTTGCGAGTAAGCGCCGACGGCGAAAGATGCTATCAAAGCTCCCATCATATAATTTTTGGACTGAGATATTCTGGCAATCTTGTCTATGCCTAAAAATAATACTATGCCTTTTATACAAGCAATTAATATAAGCAGGATTGTCATTTATAGTGCCTCCTTTAATTGATTAATTAACAATAGTGTAGCACTTTATGGTTATTTTTGCAACAAATTTGCGACATATCTGTGACGGGAGATTATAATCGCTCCTTATTTATTATTTAATGACGATATATATAAATTACTAACGGAGTTAGATATGATAAAAAACGAAAAATTAAACATGACAATCACTCAAGGTGATGATTTTGATATGATTTACCATCTTAAGGGCTTACCATTACAGGCTGATGATATCTTACAATTTAGCGTAAGAGGCAAACGTAAGGGTGCGCCGCTGCTTATGGTTAATCATACAGACATAGATTTGGCCAACAATAAGTTTAGGGTTGTTAGCAGCCAAATTAGTAATTTGCCGCCCGGCACTTATTATTATGACATTATTTTATTGAGAAATGGCACTGTCCGTACTATGATGTGGACGGCTCTGTTATCAATAGAGGAGGTAGCACATATATGACTTGTACCTGTAATAACTGTACTTGTAGCAATGAGATAACATTAGATGCTGGATACGAGGCTGGTATGATGGTTATTAATAATGGTGGCGGATCTGGTGTGGATATTACTATAGATGATAATTTGAGTTTGGAGTCTGAAAATCCAGTTCAAAATAAAATTATCGCGGCCGCCTTAAATTTAAAAGCCGATAAGACAGAGTTAACCGGTCTGATTACCCAAGATGACCTGACTGTATATGCTAAGACAGCAGATGTGGATAGCCAATTAGATGTATTGCGTAAGCAGATTGAGGCTAAGGGTGATTTGACCGTTAATGATGACGGTAACGGTAATGTTACTCTCTCTAAGACACAGATGGATATAGATGTTACCGATGACGGTAACGGTAATATTAGCATTATATTATAAGGAGCCAAAATATATATGAGCGAATTAAATATGAAAACTCTAGCCATTAATGGCAAAAAATATACAATTGTCGACCAAAAAGCCCAAGATGACGTTAAGGCTTTAGGCGATAATATAGGCAATCTAGCCACAAAAACAGAACTAGAAGAAAAAATTAGCGCCCTTAATCTGACTAATTTTGCAACAAAAAACGAGCTGGCAGATAAAGTAAGCAATGAAGAATTGGCAGCCAAAGGCTATTTAACAGCAGAATCCCTCGAAGGTTATGCAAAATCTACAGCTCTGGAGGCTAAGGCCGATAAAACTGCCTTAGAAAACTTGGTTAATAATGAAGAATTGGCGGCCAAAGGATTTTTAACTGCTACTGATTTGGCTCCTTATGCTAAAACTACAGCTCTGGAGCTTAAAGCAGACAAGACTCAACTTAATAATTATGTAACCAATGAGGCTCTTGATGGAAAAGGTTATCTTACCGCCCATCAATCTCTTGATGGTTATGCAACCAAGATTGACCTTAATACAAAAGCTGACAAGACAGAGCTATCCAAATATGTAACTACTACAACTCTGGAGTCTAAGGGTTATTTAACTAGTCATCAAAGCCTTGATGGTTACGCTAAGACTACAGACTTAGCTAACAAGGCAGACAAAACAGAGTTATCCAAATATGTAACCACTACTGTATTAGAGAGCAAAGGTTACTTAACCGAACATCAAGACTTGACTAGTTATGCTACTAAAACCGATCTTAATGATAAAGTAACTAAAAATGAGTTGGCGGCCAAAGGATTTTTAACTTCTGATTCTCTGACTGGTTATGCTAAATCTACAGATCTTGCTAATTACGCAACTACTGCTGCATTAGAGACTAAAGCTGATAAAACACAACTTAATGATTATGTAACCACTACAGTATTAGAGGGTAAGGGTTATATTACTAGCCATCAGGATATTAGTGGTAAGTTAGATACTACAGAGGTAGCTAATGCTGCTAATAAGATCCCTAGATTTAGCGCCGAGGGACATCTAGTTTTACCCGACGGTACGGAGTTATGGTGATAACGGAGGCTGATTATAATGGCTGAGTTAACCAAAAAATTAAATGTTAAAAAATCTGGGGCGGCCGCCGAGGAAATTAAATTATACTCCACCCTCGATGAGGTTAATAACCAAGGAGTTAGCCTAAAATCAGATGGCATCAACTGCTATGCTGCTTATGGTAATGCTGATGATGCTAAAGCAAGCCAACTTAATTATAAGCCGTCTGGTAGTAGCACATCCTATAAGGTCCTTAAAGAGGCAGCCTCTACTAGTAGTGGTGACGGTATTACAATTACTCTTAAGGCTAGACGTAATAATGAGGACTTTATGCAAGATTTGCCCTCAGTTAAGTTAGATCCGGGCCAAAAATTTTATTTAAACAACAGTAATGCTCCTACTATAGAGGGGTATGATTTTGTCTGTTGCTCGATTAATAATTTTATCCCTGACAAGGACACGGAAATTAATGTGTATTACATACCTCAGACAGTGCCTGACCGTACTAAGACTGATTGGAACAGGAACATTTATGGTAATCCTAGTAGTGCTACTGGGGATCTGTCATTAACAGACTACGCTAACACTTATATTGCTACCAATATATCTGGGATGTTCTTTGGATCCACAATAACAGTTCCTCCTAAGCTTAATATGAGCAACGTCTCCCGTTTTTCCAGTATGTTTCAGTGGAATTACAGTAGCAGTACCACACCAAAGATTGCAAACATTGATGCTAGAGGATGGGATGTAGGCAAATCGGAGAGTATGGATAATATGTTCAAGGGGTGTAAAAACCTAAAGACACTAAATGCAGCTACCTGGGATGTTAGCAATGTTACTACAATGACCGAGATGTTTGGCGGATGTGACAGCTTAACAACATTAGATATTTCGGGATGGGAGCCTAAAAAAATCATAAATGTTAGCAATATGTTTATTGGCTGCCAAAACTTAATTGCACTAGATGCCTCTGGATGGAATGTTTTCAGTGTTAGTGATATGAGCAATATGTTTAGTGGTTGTAGCAGTTTAAGTACTCTAGACCTCTCTGGATGGACCCCTTTTAGTACAAATAATATGAGCGAGATGTTTAGAGGTTGTAGCAGTTTAAGTACTCTGGATCTCTCTGGGTGGGGATCGACTAGTACAAATAATACGAGTTATATGTTTTACGACTGTAGCAGTTTAAGTACTCTAAACCTTTCAGGGTGGAACCCTTTTGGCGCAAACGATATGAGCAATATGTTTAGTGGTTGTCGCAGTTTAAGTACTCTAGACCTCTCTGGATGGAGTACTGGAGGTGTCACCAACATGAGTAGTATGTTTGGCGGTTGCAGTAATTTGACGAGTATTACTGGAGTTATAGATATGTCTGCTTGTACTGATTGTAATGGAATGTTTAATAATTGCGACAACCTAACAGATGTCCATCTCTGCAACGTTCCTAGGTCCCTTGATCTATATCAAACTGGCGGCACAGAGGGCACTACTTATATTATAGATAATTACTTAGATTGATACATTAATATAGAGGTAATATATGAATAAAATAGCAGAAATTTTATACGGCAAAGTAGCCAATATATATAATACTACTCGTACATTAGACGAGCTCAAAAAATTATTTGCCCCGGCCGCTCTGCTTATTGATGTAACCAACATTGATGATGTGGCTGTAGGCTATCGTGTAGATTTTAAGTCAGAGACAGATTTCACCTTAATCCCTCCGGCAAAAATATTACCGGAAACTCTTGATGAAGTTAAAATAGCAAAAATCAAAGAGCTTAAGGCAATCAGAGATGCCAAAGAAGTGGCTGTTATTACTTACAATGGTAAGACTTATGATTACGATAACAAAGCTCGTGAGAGAATGCGCATAGCTAAAGATGCTTTAGTCGATAACAATATCGCTAGTCAGACTTGGACTTGTGCCGATAATACCAAGGCAGAGTTAACAGTAGCGGATTTTAGAGCAATTAATACTTTGGCAGCTCAAAGATCTGGTCAACTCCACGATAAATATAATGAGCTTAAGTCTCAAGTTGAGGCTATGGATAATATAGAGGCAGTTAGAGCAGTTCAATTTAAATAAAATTAAAAAATAGTTCGCGGCGCGACTTTTTATCTATGATTAACCATAAAATAAGAGTTCGTAGAGTTCGCGGCGCGAACTCTTTCTCCCCAAAAACTCATTCTAAATATTCTGATTTTCTATGTTCTATAATTCCCGTTATAAAACATAGAGCAAATTTTATAGTGAAAGTGTGAATAATCAGACGATGAATCTGAGCATAATATCAATGATATTGTCTCCATTAGCGACCGTTTTAATTGGTTTTCTTTGGCATAGTTTTTTGGAATACAGAGCGAAGCAAAAACAGGAAAACGAGGCACTAAAAACAGGCATCCAATCATTACTAAGATTTAGGATAATCGCAACTTATAATGATTATGCGCCAAAAGGTTATATACCTATACATACCTTGGAGGGCATTGATGCTTGCTATAAGGCTTATGAGGGATTAGGCGCTAATGGAGTCATAGATGATTTAATGGAGCAGCTACACAAGCTGCCCCATCATAAACGAGGTGATACATAATATGGAAATATTAAAAGAGGGCGGCATATATAGCCTTACCCGTATCCTTAGCTTAATTAGCTACGTATTTTTTGTAATTATAACCTTATATTTGGTAATTAAGGGCCAGGCTTGGGGCAATTATGACGTATTTGCTACAATAACTGCTGGCGGCGGCCTAATTACTCAGATTGGCAACAAGTACTGCAATAGTAAGTATAATACAAATCAGGGCGCTAGAGGTAAGTTATAATGGCTAGATATTTTAATACATCTGAGTTTTTGTGCCGTTGCTGTGGCGGCGGCGCAAATATTATATCTCCTGATCTTATCCATAGACTAGATATTTTGAGAGAGACTTATGGCCATCCCATCTATGTATCTTGTGGCTATCGTTGTCCTAGACATAATGCCGAGGTAGGGGGCGTCTATAATAGCCAACACGTCAGAGGTACAGCTGCAGATATATATGTAGATGGCAATTATGAGCAATTTTATAATTTTGTGTATAATAGCCGTCTCTTTGATGGCTTAGGATATTACCCCACCCAAGAGTTTGTCCATGTAGACATAAGAGATGGTGGGGCTAACCCTAACCATTATATATGGTAATAATTTAATAGTAGACAAAAAATAAGCGTATGGTTACTTTTTTTGGTAGCCATACGCTTATTTTCATTTTTTTAGAAAGGAGGGTTTGGTATGTTGTTGTTGCGCCCTTAGTTTATAAGGGCAATAATGGAGGGATAAAAAATGACAATATATAAAACGAGTAAAACCCGTTAGCAGCAATGTTAGTAGTAATTTGTTGATGTTTGCCTGGGCAGTTGGTCTACCCAGGCTAAAAGAACACCAGTCAGTATTAGGTAAAAGATAAAAGATGAACTTATTAGTGGAGAAACAACAATATGTTGTTATCTAACCTCTAAATTAATTATATTATAGCACAACAATACAAAGAAATCAACAACATATTAATACATTCTCCAAGTAGTATTATCAAGGGGATTATAATTATCAGCCTGTTGCTTTATATAGTCGGTCTTTAAATCAATATAAATCTTTGTAGTAGCAATATCTGAGTGGCCCATCATCCTCTGTAAGCTAAAGATATCACCACCGTTAACCAAAAAGGTAACAGCAAAGGTATGCCTAACTGTGTGAGCACTGACTCTTGTAGACCATGGATAATCCAGTTCTTTGAGCCTATCAAAAATTCCGTCTACGCCACTAGCAGTCAGACTGTCGCCTCTATTATTTACCCATAGATAATAGGGAGAGGGCTTATTTTTAGTCTCTAAAAATTTGCGGCGGCGCTTAATATATTTTTTTAATATCTTAGCTAACGCATTACCTATAGGTATAATTCTGACTTTGTTGCCTTTCCCGATCACTCTAAAATAGCCAACACCATCTTGGGCCACATCACTTACTTTCATGGATACCAGTTCCGATTTTCTTATTCCGGTTGACAGCAGCGTCGAAAAGATAGCATAATCACGATAGCCCTGGAAAGTCTTTTTATCAAAGGAACTTAAAATTTCAACGACTTCTGGAGTCTTGAAAGAGTAGATCTGTTTAGTATCAAATTTAGGGGCCTTCTGCTTATTAAACGGATTAATTTCAATATAATCATTGTCGGCCAGATAACCAAAGAATATCTTGAGCGTCTTATAATTACCTTGTTGTGTCGATGTTGAGTAACCATTATCTTTGAGCCAGATGACAAAATTTTTAATATCGTCTACAGTAACCTTATCATATGGTTTGGGCGTATATTTATTAAACCTTTGGATACCATAGCCATACCACCTGATAGTTTTGTCAGATACTCCATCTAACTTTAAATTTTTTAACCAGGTACTAAAAATTTGTGAATTAGTTGTGAATTCCATAACCTACCTCCTTTGGGACAGTTTGACTCCTAGCAAAAAAAAGTTAATTGGCAAGGATTTAAAAACGGTAAAACACCTATAACGTACCAAACAAGATAAATTCGGGGCCTTATTTTTAATTATCTTATCATCCAGTTCTTTGGATTTTAACTTTAAAATATCTTATTTTAATGGATTATAAGTTAAAAATAAGCATTTTAAGGTTAAATTTAGCTTAAAATAACAAAAAAGCGACCCACATAAGTGAGTCGCTAGTGTTTCAATTGGTGGCCCTGGCAGGATTCGAACCTGCGACCTTTTGATTCGTAGTCAAACGCTCTATCCAACTGAGCTACAGAGTCACATCAGCGTTGCTGTTGTTTCAAGCAACAATGATATTATAGCGAAAAGTACGCTTCTTGTCAACACTTTTTTGCAATTATTTTTTAGATTTTTTGCCGACAGCTTTTTCTTTGGCAACAGGTTGATGTTTTTCCAGCCAACCGCAGTAAATGAAGAAGCCTAAGGCAACGAGGAAGAAGCCTAAGCTGGTTGCCTGAGCGGACTTCAGTCCGAACATCCAGGGTTCGGCATAGTCACCGCGCAGCATTTCCAAAAAGAAGCGGACTACGGAATAAAGCATGGCGTACATACATAAAGCTTGACCGCGTGCATGCTTGGTGGTGCGGAATAAAATCAGCAGGGCAAAGATTACGATATCCAGCTGACCTTCCCAGACCTCCGCCGGCCACAGGGGGACAGGGCCGTAGGTTTTGTAGGCCAGAGTACCTTCCGGGTACAGAATACCGAAGCTGCCGCCGGTAGGTGTGCCGAAGGCGTCACCGTTGAGCAGGTTGGCCATGCGTCCGATGGACTGGCCGATAAGCAGAGAAGGCGAAACGATATCCGCCAAGGCTACCCAGTCGATGTTATGCAGCTTGCAGTAAACAATGCCGGCAGCAATGCCTGCCAGCATACCGCCCTGCACGGCCATGCCTCCCTGCCAGACGAAGGGGATTTCCAGAAGATGATGACTGTAGTAATCCCAGTCGAAGAAGAAAACATCCCACAGCCTGCCGCCGATGAGGCCTGCGAAGCCGCCGTAGATACCGATGTCTAAAATGTGCTCGTGCCAGCGTCCGTCCTGCTTAGCAAAAAAGTAGGCAGTGCCGGTGGCCAGAAAAATTGCTGTACAGAGCATCAGACCATACATGCGTATGGGAAAATCGCCGATAAAAAAGAGATATTGATGCATTATGGATAAAGCCTCCTAAAAAATCTAACTAATATTTTAACACATTCCGGCATTTTTATCAGCGAAAAAGTTGTGATTTCTTTATTTAGAAAGCTTATTGAATTTAACAGCGAAGGTAGTACTGCGTGACATGTTGCTTATGTCATTATTCACAGCGTCAATATTATGATATAATGAGGGAAGCGATATGAGCTTTATTGAAGCAAAAATAGAGAAAGAAGGCCTGCAAATTTATGAAGGCATTGACTTATATTGAACACGGAAAGTTTGCTCTGCAGGAAAAGGCCAATCCGCAGCTTGTTTCTGCGCGTGATGCTCTCGTGCGCGTAACCTTGGGAAGCATCTGCACCAGTGATTTGCATATTAAGCATGGCTCGGTACCGCGTGCTGTGCCGGGAATTACCGTGGGCCATGAAATGGTTGGCGTGGTGGAAGCGGTCGGCGCCG